>Ga0307477_10000653_pt1 | contig 35002 bp, 28 predicted proteins | sample atmos_gasesECM2C_FD_203316 | JGI IMG/M metagenome (GOLD analysis project Ga0307477, IMG submission 203316) | Hardwood forest soil microbial communities from Morgan-Monroe State Forest, Indiana, United States - atmos_gasesECM2C_515 | ecosystem: Environmental > Terrestrial > Soil > Temperate...
ATACGGCTCTGGGGGTTGCCTCGCCCCGGGAGGGACCAGGGGGTGGGAGGGCGGTATGCTAGAATTTCTGTCCTTGAGCGAAGACCCCCCGAGTCCCCGTACCTACCCCGCCATCGTCCGCCTCGCCGCCGCGGTCGCACCGCCGGCTGGTGCCGTGCCGGCCGCGGTTGGCGCCGCCGCGGTCCTGCGCCCGGGGTGGGCGCTGCTGCTGGGCTTCCTGCTGGTGCTGCTCAACGGCTTCTTCGTCGCCGCCGAGTTCGCGCTGGTCCGGATACGGCCGACCCAGCTCGAGCCGTTCGTCGAGCGGGGGCTGCGGCGGGCGCGCATCGCCCGCCACATGACCCTCCACCTGGACGCCTACCTGTCCGCGACCCAGCTCGGCATCACCCTGGCGTCCCTGGGCCTGGGCTGGATCGGCGAGCCGGCGTTCTCGTGGCTGATCGAGCCGGTGGTGGTCTTCTTCGCCGGCCGGAACCCGCAGCTGGTGCACTCGGTCGGCCTCACCATCTCGTTCCTGGCGATCACCATCCTGCACATCGTGCTCGGCGAGCTGACGCCGAAGTGGGTGGCGCTGCGCCACGTGCGCCCGGCCGCGCTGCTGGTGGCGCTGCCGCTGCACGCCTTCTACCGCGCCACCTACCCGGCGATCTGGCTCCTGAACCGCGCCGCGCGCGGCCTGACCCGGCTGCTCGGGGTGGCGCCGCCGCAGGGAGGCGGGGGGATCCGCGACGAGGCGGAGCTGCGGCGGCTGCTCGCCTCGAGCCCCGACGAGGAGGTCTCGGAGCAGAAGCGCGAGCTGCTCGACAACGTGTTCGAGCTCTCGCACCGGGTGGCGCGGCAGATCATGCTGCCGCGCCAGGACGTGGTCTACCTGTCGATCACCCGCCCGCTGGCCGAGAACCTGCGCCTGGTCCGGCGCAGCGGCCACACCCGCTTCCCGCTGTGCGACGGCGATCTCGATCACGTCACGGGGCTGATCCACATCAAGGACCTCTACCGGCACGAGGGACCTCTCGACGACCTGCGGCAGGTGGCGCGGGAGATCGCCTTCGTCCCCGAGACGCTCGAGCTCGACCGGCTGCTCAAGCGGATGCGCACGGAACGCTTCCATCTCGGCGCGGTCATCGACGAGTACGGCGGCGTCTCCGGCATCGTCACTCTCGAGGACGTGATCGAGGAGCTGGTCGGCCAGATCCACGACGAGTTCGACGTCGAGCAGCCGGAGCTGCAACGGAACCCCGACGGCACCTACCAGGTCTCCGGCGGGATGCTGGTCGAGGAGCTCGAGGAAGCCCTCGGCCTCGAGCTCAGCGACCGGGACGACGACACCATCGGCGGCGTCGTCTTCTCCGAGCTCGGCCGCCATCCCGTCGTCGGCGACCGCGTCGAGCTCGGCCCCATCACCCTCGAAGTCCTCGAGACCCAGCGCCACCGCGTCCGCACGCTGCGCGTGACGGTCCACCAGGCGGCGGCCGTGGAGAGCGAGACGGGGTGACGGGATAGGGTGGGGCCTGCGGGGGCTCACAGTGTCACGGTTCGCGGCGCCCCGTTCACCCTGCTTTCTGGGCGCGGCGCGCAGGCAGCGCGCAGGGCGCGACATGGGGAGCAGCCAATGCGGACAGAGCGGAAAGAGCCGAAGAAGATCTCTCTGGCACGTGAGACGGTCCACCGCCTCGATCAGGACGACCTGCGGCGTGCCGCGGCCGGGGTCACCCTCGGTCCGGGGTGCAACAGCTACTTCTGCTCACACCCGAAGACCTGCAGCTACACCAGCTGCTGAGCGGCTCAGCCGCGCACCGTGACGCGCCCGGGGAGGCCGTCCTGCAGGCGGTCCAGGAGGCTGGCCGGGACCTGCAGGTCGGCCTCGATGAAGACCATCTGGGAGGCGGTGTCGATGCGGGGGGCGACCTGCGAGACTCGGCCGAGCAGGCTCATGGGGAGCGAGGCGAGGCGCACCTCGACGCCGGTTCCCTTGCGGATCGACGCCGCCTGCTCCGGCGGCACCGCGAAGCGCAGCATGAACTCGCCGGCGCTGATCAGGCGCACCACCGCCTCGCCGGAGTGGACCAGCGCGCCGGCGTCGAGGTAGCGCAGCGCGACGCGGCCGTCGATCGGCGCCCGCAGCACCGCGTGCTGCAGGCGAGTCTCGAGCTGGCGCAGGTGCCCCACCTCCTCGGCGACGCGCGCCTTGGCGCTGTCCACCGACGCCGCCGCCTCCTGCTCGGCGTTGCGCGCCGAGGCGAGGTCCTCCTCGGCGTAGAGCTCCGGATGCAGCTCGCGGCGGGCGCGGCGGTCGCGCGTGCGGTCCAGCTCCAGCTCGGCGCGCCGCTCTTCGCCGCGCGCGGCGGCGACGGTGGCCTGCACCACCGTCATCTCGCCGTGCATGACGTCGGTGGCAAGCGCGGCGAGCTCCTGGCCGCGGCGGACGGCGTCGCCGACCCGCACCGACACCGACGCCAGGCGCCCATCCGCCTCCGCGGCGACGGTGACCGCCTGGCGGGCGAGCACCACGCCGACGTACCCCGCCGGCCGGCCCGGGAGCGCCGCCGGCTGGCTTGGCGAGGGCGCCGCCGGCCGGGGCGAGGGCGCCGGCGGCGGTGAGACGGAAATCGTGGCAGAATCAGGGGGTTGGGCGGCCCGGGCGGCGGCCTCCGTGGGCCGCCGCGAGCAGCCGGCCGCCGTCAGGAGCGCTGTCAGGAGCGCTGTTACGAGAAGGAGGAGCCCGGGGAGCAGCCTTGCCGGCAGGCCGAGGACGAGACGCCGCCCAGCCGCGGCGACCCGCGCTGCTGGGGCATGGAGCATGGTGGTGCGCGTGACCATCGAGGAGTACTCTAGCAGGGACGAACGAAGAGACCCCGCGCGTCCGCGTCCGCTCGCCGCCGGTTCCCGAGCCGTGACCCCGTTCCCACGTTCCCCATCCTGACATCCTGCCCGCAGCGTCCATGTCCGACCCCATCGCCGCTCTCCACCGCTTCACCGCGCCGGCCGAGCCGCTGGCCGTGCTGCTGATCGGGTTCGAGCGCCTGGACGCCGACGCGCTGCGCGCCCGGCTGGCGCGGCTGGCGCAGCGGACGCCGATCCCGCGCGACCTCGAGGTCGTCGTCTGCCCGACCGCCGACGCCGAGGCGGCCCGCCGGGCGCTGGGCAGCCGGCAGGGCCTGGAGATCGCCGTCGTCTGCCTCGGCGAGCGCTACCCGGGCGACGAGGCGCGCCGCCTGATCGCCGGCCACCAGCTCTCGCCGCCGAATGCCGGCATCGCCAGTGGACTGCCGCCCCTGCACATCGTCGCGGCGGCCGGCCCCGATCCGCAGCTCTTCCAGGACCTCATCGCCGAAGACCGGATCTACTACCTCAGCCAGCGTCCGCCGGCGCCGGACGAGCTGGCAGCCTTGATCGCCAACGCCGTTCGCCTCTACGAGGCGCGGCGCGACGCGGCAACCCTGTCCTCGGGATCACCGGGCGCGGCCGCGCCGCCGACCCACGCCCGCCTCGAGATCGCCGAGGTGCTGCGCGCTCTCGCCCTGCAGGCGAACCTGGGCGACCGCGCCGAGGTGCTCGCCGAGGCGGCGCGCGAGGCGGTGGACGCCCAGCGCGCCTACTGCCTGCTCTACGACCCGCACGACGACACGCTCTGGACCCGCGACCGGGCGACCGGCGGCGAACGCCGCGACAGCGCCGCCGTGGGCATCGCCAGCTTCGTGCTGCGCAGCGGCCTGGGGCTGCTGGTGCCGCGCGCCGGGCGCGACTCGCGCTACGACCGCGAGGCGGACGACCCCGAGGGGGACGGCTCCGAGCGGCTCATCGCGGTGCCGGTGCGCGACGAGGAGGGCCGGGCGCTCGCCGTGCTGGTGGCGGTGCGCTCGGCGCGCGAAGCCGAGTTCGGCGCCGCCCAGCTCGAGCAGCTGGAGCGGTTGGCCGGTCCGGCCGCGCCGTTCCTGCCGCCGCCGCGTCCCGAGGAGGTGCTCGGCGACGACACCCTGTTCCGGCGCGAGGCGCTGGAGCGCTTCCAGACCCTCGACGAGGCCCACGATCCGCTGCGCATCTCGCCGGCCTGGACGCGCTGGACCTACTGGTCGCTGCTCGGCGCACTCGTCGCGGCGATCCTCTTCTCCCTGGTCGGCGAGGTCAAGGAGTATGCCTCGGGGCTCGCGGTGGTGTGGATGGGAACCCGCGACGACGTCAGCGCCGAGGCCGCCGGCACGGTCGGCGCCGTCGAGGTCGCCGCCGGCCAGCGGGTGCGGCCCGGGCAGGTCCTGGTGCGCCTGCACGAGGCGCAGGAAGCGGCCGAGCTCGCCCGCCTCGACCAGGAGTTCGAGCTGCAGCTGATCAACCGCCTGCGCGACCCCTCCGACCCGGGGCCGGAGCAGGCGCTGATCGGCCTGCGCACCCAGCGCCAGCTCGCCTCGGAGCGGCTCGGCGAGCGCACCCTGCGGGCCCCCTCGGCCGGCGTGGCGAGCGACGTGCGCGTGCGGCCCGGCCAGTACCTGGCGGCGGGCCAGCCGGTGCTGTCGATCGTCCGCGACCAGGACCGCCCGACCGTGGTGGTGCTGTTGCCGGGCGAGTTCCGGCCGCTGGTGCGGCGGGGGATGCCGATCCGGTTCGAGATCTCCGGCTACCGCTATGCCTACCAGCAGTTGACCGTCGAGTCGGTGGGCGACGAGGTGGTGGGACCGACCGAGGCGCGCCGCTACCTCGGCGCCGAGATCGGCGACTCCGTGCAGCTGACCGGGCCGGTGGTCATTCTCAAGGCCCGCCTGCCGCGGCCGACCTTCCACGCCGAGGGCCGCACCTACCGCTTCCACAACGGCATGCACGGCACCGCCGAGGTCGAGGTGCGCTCGGAGAAGATCCTGGTGACCCTGGTCCCCGGCCTGAAGGCCCTCTTCCGGAGCGGCGGCGGCAGCCATGGCTGAAGACCCGAGAGAGGCCAGGGACGCCGGTGGGAACGCGGCTGTAGCGGGGGAGGCCGGCAAGGGCAAAGCCGCCGCACGCGATCCCGCCGCCACCGCTGCCGCCGCGCTTGGGTCCACCGCCGGGAAGGCGGGAGCCAAGGACACCGCAGACCCTCAGGGCGTCACGGCCACCAGGCCCGCCGATGAGGCGGCACCGTCGTTTGTGGCCCGCTTCCCGGCGCTGCGCGGGCTGCGCCTCGGCGGCCGCCGGCGCCGGATCACGCTGATCCAGCAGACCGCCGCGACCGATTGCGGGCCGGCCTGCCTGACCATGGTGCTCGGCTACTTCGGCAAGTCGGTGCGCCTCGACGACGTGCGCACGGCCATGGGCTTCAGCCGCCTCGGCACCGATGCCCTCACCCTGGTGGAGACCGCCCGCATCTACGGCCTGCGCGGGCGGGGCATCAAGATCCGCGACATCGATGCCCTGCGGTTCCTCGATCCCGCCTCGATCCTGCACTGGCGGTTCAACCACTTCGTGGTCTTCGAGCGCATGGACCATCGCGGCGCCTGGGTGGTCGATCCGGCCGGCGGGCGGCGGCTGGTGTCGCGCGAGGAGCTCGACCGCGCCTTCACCGGCGTCGCCGTCGCCTTCGAGACCACCGAGGACTTCGCGCCGTCGAAGGACAAGCGCCGCGCCATCTGGCGGCAGCTGCGCGAGGTGCTCACCGAGTCCGGACTGCTGTCGCGCATCCTCACCACCTCGGTGGTCATCCAGTTCTTCTCGCTCGCGGTGCCGATCCTGACCGGCCTGATCGTCGATCGGGTGGTGCCGCGCGGCGACCAGCACCTGCTGCTGGTGCTCGCCGCCGGCTGCGCCGGCCTGGTCGGCTTCAAGCTGCTGGCGCTCCTGGTGCGCTCGTTCCTGCTGCTGCACCTGCGCACCCGGCTCGACGCGCGCATGACCCTGCAGTTCCTCGATCACCTGGTCCACCTGCCGTACCTGTTCTTCCAGCAGCGCTCGGCCGGCGACCTGCTGATGCGCCTCAACAGCAACGCCACCATCCGCGAGATCCTCACCTCGAGCGCGGTCTCCGGCCTGTTCGACGGCGTCATGGTGGTGCTGTACCTGGTCTTCCTGCTCGCCGCCGACCTCCGCATGGGGCTCCTGGTGGCGGGGCTGGGCGGCTTGCGCGTGGCGATCTTCCTCATCACCCGCCGCCGCCAGCGCGACCTGATGTCGGAGTCGTTGCAGACCCAGGCGGACTCGCGCGGCTACCAGGTGCAGGTGCTGTCGGGCATCGAGACGATCAAGGCCGGGGGCGCCGAGGACCGGGCGGTGGACCGCTGCGCCCATCTCTTCGTGCGCGAGCTGAACGTCTCGCTCGACCGCGGGCGCCTGGACGCCGTCACCAGCTCGATCCTCGACGTGATGGGCACCGCCTCGCCGCTGCTGGTGCTGGTCTACGGCGCCATCCTGGTGCTGCACGGGGAGCTCACCCTGGGCACCATGCTCGCCCTCTCCGCCCTCGCCGCCGGCTTCCTCACCCCGCTCACCACCCTGGTCACGACCGCCACCCAGCTGCAGCTGCTCGGCAGCTATCTCGAGCGCATCAACGACGTGCTCGAGACCGATCGCGAGCAGGAGCAGGGGGCGCGCCAGCGGCCGCCGGCCCTGCGCGGCAGGATCACTCTCGAGGACGTGTCGTTCCGCTACTCGCCGGTGACGCCGCCGGTGGTGGCCGAGGCCTCGGTGGACCTGTTGCCCGGCCAGCTGGTGGCGATCGTCGGCGCCTCGGGCTCCGGCAAGTCGACGCTCGCCGGCCTGCTCGCCGGCCTCTACAAGCCCGAGAGCGGGCGCATCCTCTACGACGGCGTCGACCTCGCCGACCTCGACCTGCGCTGGCTGCGCGGCCAGCTCGGCTTCGTCGCCCAGAACGCCTACCTCTTCGGCCTCAGCATTCGCGCCAACATCGCCCTCAACGATCCGACGCTGCCGCTGTCGCGGATCATCGAGGCGGCCCGGCTGGCCGAGATCCACGAGGACATCCAGACGATGCCGATGGCCTACGAGAGCGCGCTGGCCGACGGCGGCGCCTCGCTCTCCGGCGGCCAGCGCCAGCGCCTCGCCCTGGCGCGCGCCCTGGTGCGCCGGCCGAAGGTGCTGATCCTCGACGAGGCGACCAGCGCCCTCGACGCGGTGACCGAGGCCAAGGTCCAGCAGGGCCTGGCCACGCTGCGCTCGACCCGCGTCGTGATCGCCCACCGCCTCTCGACCATCCGCGACGCCGACCTCATCCTGGTGATGGACCACGGCCGCATCGTCGAGCGCGGCACCCACACCGAGCTGATGGCGCAGAACGGCTACTACCGCGCCCTCGTCGACGCCCAGCTCGAGCACGGCGACGGCGCCGCCGAAGCCCGCACCGCCTGAGCCCCACCGTCCGCCGCCTTCTCCGCTCGCGTCCATGCCCCGATGGCCGGCGCCCGCGAGCGTTGCCGACACCCAGTCGCGCTCTCGATGTTTCCTGATTCGATAATATTTTATCTATTTCATTCGACATTCTGCCGAGATCACGGTATTATTGCCTTCATGGAGATCGAACCGGAATACCCCCTGCGGCGCCACGGCATGACCGAAGAGGAGTTCTACGCCTACGCCGACGAAGATTGCCCCTGGCAGTACCTGGGAGGCGAGCTGGTGCGAGAGCCGGTCTCCAACCGGCATGAGGATCTCTTCGCCTTCCTTCTCACCCTGCTCTATGGCTATCTCGGCGAGCGCGGCGGCGGCGAGGTCAGAGGCTCGCGTTACGCGATGCGTCTCGACCCGAAGTGGTCGCCGGAGCCCGACCTGCTCGTGGTGCGCGCGGAGCGGCGGCACCTGATGGGGCCGCAGCGCCTCGAAGGGGCGGCGGACCTGGTGATCGAGATCGCCTCGCCGGGCAGGCTCGACCTGCGCAAGAAGCTGCCGCGCTACCACGAGGCCCGGTTGCCCGAGATCTGGATCGTGGACCCCTACGCGCGGTCGGTCCGGGTCGACACTTTCGAGGGCGGCGCCTACCGCACCCGGACCCACACCGACAGACGCCTGGCCTCGGCCGTCCTCCCCGGGTTCTGGATCGACGTCGCCTGGCTGTGGCAGGACCCTCTCCCGGCCCCGCTCTCCTGCCTGCGCCAGATCCTCGCCTGATCAGTAATGCCAACCTGGTGGCCGGGGCGGCCGGGTGGCGGCCGGATCGGCTGGCTCGGGTCGGATGCCGAGCCGGGCGAGGTCGATGTCGTGATTGGCAGGCGGCTCGGCGCGGGCGGCTGCGAGGCGCGCGAGGACGGCGCCCCGCTCGGCGGCTTCGAGGTCGCCGCGCAGCACGGTGACGCGCCGCGGAGCGGCCCGGACCACGGTCCAGCCGGCGCCGAGGCGGGAGGCGGCGGCCTGGAACCGGGCTGCCGCTTCCTCCGTGTCCCAGTCGGCGATCCAGGCGAGCAGGCGCCGTCCCGCCTGCTGGTAGACGGCGAAGCGGTCGCCGCCCCATCCCGCGGCGGCTGCCGCCGCCTGCGCGCCGTCCGCCATGGCCGGGCGCAGCAGCACGGCGATCCCTGCCTCCCCCAGCTGACCCTCCGCGGCCTTGGCATAACCGGGAAGCTCGCGGCCGAGATCCGGCCAGGCGATGGCCACCGGATCGTCGCGTCGGCCGAACCATTTCTCGGGGTGGAGAATCTGCTCCGAGGAACGCGGCGGATCGACGGCGAAGGCGTAATCGAGCAGCTTCTGCCCGCCCCGCCGGCGCACCTCGAGGCAGAACGCGGCGCCCCGCGAGTAGCTGAACAGGAGCTGGTCGCGGAACCAGGCCGGCGCCGTCGCCATCTCCTTCTGGCCGGGAAGTCCCTTGCCGGCGACCGGCGCGTCCTCTTCGCCGCCACCGGCCGTCGACAGCTCGGCCACCAGGCCGCGCGCCTCCGGCACGTCCTCGAGCGGCGCCCGGATGAGATCGTCCATCATCACCAGCGTGGCGTCGCCCTCGACCAGCGCCAGGCGGGCGACGCCGCCGTCGGACAGCGGATCGGGATCGGACAGGCGGTCGAGATCGAAGTGCTGGTCCTGGATGGCGTGGGTGAGCTCGTGCACCAGCAGGCCGTCTTCCATCTTGTGCGTCATCTCGGCGCCGAGCTGCGCGCCGGCCTCCTTGCCGAGGAAGCCCCCTGGCCGATCCACGACCGCCAGCGACTTGCGATGAGGATCGTAGAAACCGGCGATCTGGCTGGTCAGCAGCTCCGGCACGTAGGTCCCGAGGTCCATGCTCTCCGGGATCAGCCCGAAGGCCTTGAGGCCGAGCTCGACCTCCGCCAGGCGCCGCGGTGGCAGGTCCTCCCGGAACTCGGCGATCACCTCGCGGCGCAGCTCGGGCTCGGAGACGCGGCCCCACGGCACCCGCCGCTCGAGCTTCAGGCCGCGGTACCTCTCCGCCGCCCGCACCAGCTCGGGCATCCGCCGCTCGAGCTCGGCCGGCAGCGGCCTGAGCTTCGGCGCCCCCGCCGGAGCCGCCGGTGCGCCGGCTCCCGCGAGCAGGACCAGCGCCAGCCAGCCGGCGCCGAGCCGGAGGAGATCGACAGGGCGGCGGACCAGCCGCCAGGCGCGAGCGCGGTCGTGCATGGCCGCCTACTCTAGAACGAACCCCCGGCGAGCGGATGTGCGGGGGCGACGGGCAGTGGGTCATTTTCCTCGCGAGGGTCCAGCCCTCCTGCTCCCTTTGGGCGAGGCACCCGAAGTCCGAGGGCGGCTCCCTTCGAACCCCTCGCCCAAAGGGGGCAGGAGGGGATGGACCCTCGCGAACGGACCCACGATCTACCTGCGCTAGAGGTCGAAGCAGCAGCGACAGCGGTCGCGGTATTTGATACAAATGCGTCTCATGAAGGGCTGGCAACCGCTGTTGACGGGTTCTCTGGCCGAGCGGGCGCGGCTGGCGGTCGACGAAATCGCCGCCGTCCTGACTCCGGCGCCGGCGCCGGCGGCCGGCACCGATCGGCGGCCCGACGTTCCCGGGGGCCCCGAACCCTCGCCGGCGAAGGCCGGCGAGCCGCTCGCGGCGCCGGATGCGCTCGACGCGGCCGATGCCGACCTGTCCCACCCGACCCTGGCCGGCGGCGCGGCCGGCGCGGCGCTCTTCTTCGCCTACCGCGCCGGGCGAGGCGGCGGGCCAGTCGCCGCCGCGGACTCCGACGCCGCCGCCCTCCTGCTCGAACGCTGCACCGAGGCCCTCGCCACCACGCCGCTCGCTCCGGACCTCTACGGCGGCTTCTCCGGCGTGGCCTGGACGGCGGAGCATCTCTACAGCTCGCGGTTCGCGGCGGCGGCGACGGAAAACCCGCGGTCCGCGGCGGCGGCGGCGCCGACGTCGCCAGGGACGGAGACACCGCGGACGCCGGAGACGCCGGAGACGACGGAGACCACCGAAGACGACGCCGAAGACCCCCTGGAGGAGATCGACGCCGCCTTGCTGCGCTACCTGGACCACTCGCCGTGGACGGCCGACTACGACCTCATCCGGGGTCTCGCCGGCTTCGGCGTCTACGCTCTCGAGCGGCTGCCGCGGCCGAGCGCCGTCGCCTGCCTGACGAAGATCGTCGATCGGTTCGCCGAGACCGCCGAGCATGGACCGCAGGGGACCACCTGGCACACCGCGCCGGAGCTGCTGCCCGACTGGCAGCGGGCGACCTTCCCGCGGGGCTACTACAACCTCGGCGTCGCGCACGGCGTTCCGGCCGTCGTCGCCATGCTCGGCGCCACCGCCGCCGCCGTGGGCCGCATGGGGGCGGCAGGCGATCCGGCCGCCGCCGACCTCGCCGAGCGTGCCCGGACCCTGGCCGAGGGCGCGTCGCGCTGGTTGCTGGCCCAGCAACTGCCTCCCGGCAGCGCGTCACGGTTCGGCACCACCTTCTCGGCGGAGACCCCGCCGCCCCAGAGGTCCCGCCTGGCCTGGTGCTACGGCGACCCGGGGATCGCCGCGGCGCTGCTGGTGACGGCGCGCGCCCGCGGCGATGCGGCTCTGGAACAGCTGGCGATCGAGCTGGCCCTCGAGTCGGGCAACCGGCCGGCGGAGGCCTCGGGAGTGCGGGATGCCGGCCTCTGCCACGGCTCCGCTGGGCTGGCGCATCTCTTCAACCGCATGTACCAGGAGACCGGCGAGCCGCGGCTTGCCGCCATCAGCCGCCGCTGGTTCGAGCATGCCCTCGATTTCCGCCAGCCGGGCCGGGGGCTGGCGGGCTATCTCGCCTTCCAGTTCGAGGACGACGGCGTGACCGAGAAGTGGCGCGCCGATCCCGGGTTGCTCGAAGGAGTGGCGGGGATCGGCCTGGCCCTGCTCGGCGGCCTCGGCGACTTCGAACCGGCCTGGGACCGGGTCTTCATGCTGTCGGCCGCAGGCGTGGACCCGGCGCCGCCCTGACCCTCGCCCCAGGCGGCGGGAAAGGGGAGGGTGACGATCGAGGACCCTACCGGCATGCCGATCGAGCTGCGGCACCGCGTCATCTCCACCAACGGCGTCCGCCTGCACGCCGTCGAGGCCGGTCCGCCGGAGGGCCGGCTGCTCATCCTGCTGCACGGCTTTCCCGAGTTCTGGTATGGCTGGCACCGGCACATCGAGGCCTTCGCCGCGGCGGGGTACCGCGTCCTGGTCCCCGATCAGCGCGGCTACAACCTGAGCGACAAGCCGCGCGGCGTCGCCTCCTACCGCCTCGATCGGCTGGCCGGGGACGTGGTCGGCCTGATCGACGACGCCGGCCGCGAGCGCGCCTGCCTCGCCGGCCACGACTGGGGAGGCGCCGTCGCCTGGTGGGTCGGCGTCAACTTCCCGCGGCGCCTGGACCGCCTGGCGCTGCTCAACATCCCGCACCCCTACGTCATGCGGCGCCACCTGCTCCACGACCGCGCCCAGCGCCGTAGGAGCCGGTACATCTTCTTCTTCCAGCTGCCCTGGCTGCCCGAGATCTACCTGCGCAGGAACGACTGGGCCTACGGCACCCGTGCCCTCACCGTCACCAGCCGCCCCGGCACCTTCTCCGAGTCCGACCTCGCTCTCTACCGCCAGGCCTGGTCCCAGCCCGGCGCGATCTCCGCCATGATCCACTGGTACCGCGCCGCCCTCCGCCTGCCTCCTCCGCGCCCCGCCAGCCCGCGCGTCGAGGTGCCGACGCTGCTCCTCTGGGGCACCGGCGATCGCTTCCTCGGGCGGGAGATGGCCCAGCCGAGCATCGACCTCTGCGACGACGGCCGCCTGGTCTTCCTCGACGCGACCCACTGGGTGCATCACGAGGAGCCCGGCGAGGTCCAGCGGCGCCTCGCCGAGTTCTTCGCCTGACCGCCTCTCCGGGGCGTTATCATCCCCCCGTGAAGAGCCCTCTCGCCGTTCTCATCGCCGCGATCCTCCTCGGAGCCGCGCTCGCCGCCACTGGCGCCGCCGTCGCCGCCACCGCCGAGCCGCCGGCCGCCAGCACCGGCGCCGCGGCGCCGGCCGCTCCGGCCACTCCGGACCAGGCGACCACGACCGGCGGCGCCAAGCCGGACGCCAAGGCGTCTGCCCAGACGTCCGCCAAGGGCAAGCCGAAGTCCAAGGCCGGCGCCGCCAAGCCGGCGGCCCCCGCGAAGCCGCCGCCGGCGCCGCCCAAGCCGCCGGTGCCGGACCCCGCGCTCGCCCAGCTCAAGTCCCTGGCGGGCACCTGGACCTGCGCCGGCCGCACCTTCGGGCCGGGGCCCGAGCACCCGACCACCGCCACGATGACGCTCGCCTGGCACCTCGACGGCTTCTGGCTCGAGGTCCGCTACGAAGAGGCGAAGGCCGCCGCCAACCCCGTGCCGCTCAGCTCCGTCTCCGAGTGGGGATTCGACCTGCTGCAGAAGACGCTGACCTCGACGACGATCGACAACGTGAGCGGCATCGACACCCAGACGACGGCCGGCTGGCAGGGCGACAAGCTGACCTTCGAGGGCTCGGCCCGCCGCTTCGGAACCCAATTCCTGGACCGCGACACCTTCGTCCGGCACGGCGACAGCCAGCTCGTCCACACCCTCGAGGCCAGCGTCAACGACAGCTGGATCAAGCTGCACGAGGACACCTGCAACCGGGTGCCGTCGAAGTAAGGCGCCGGCCGGCCCGGCTGCCGGCTCCAGATCTTCCACCTCGATGCCCGCGACCGCCGGTCCACGCCCCGAGCCGCCCGGCCCGCCCGCTGCCGCCAGCCCGGCGGCGCCCGCGGACCTCGCCAGCCGGCCCGGCGTCGCGGGCCGCCGGCGCCTGGCGCTCTACCTGCCCCTCGGCCTCTGCCTGCTGACGCTCGCCGCCTTCCTGCCGGTGCTGCGCAACGGCTTCGTGAACTTCGACGATCCCCAGTACGTCTACGCCAACCCGCACGTGCGGCAGGGCCTCAGCGTGGCGGGCCTGCGCTGGGCGCTCACCACCCAGGTCGCGGGTCACTGGCATCCGCTCACCCTCGTCTCCCACATGCTCGACGTGCAGCTTTACGGCCTCGACCCCGAGGGGCATCACCTCACCAGCCTGCTGCTCCATCTCGCGAACGTCCTGCTGCTGTTCACGGTGCTGCACCGCATGACCGGCCGGCCGCTGCGCAGCGCCGCGGTGGCCGCCCTGTTCGCGGTCCATCCGCTGCGCGTCGAGTCGGTGGCCTGGGTGGCCGGCCGCAAGGACCTCCTCTCCGGCCTGTTCTGGATGCTCGCCCTGGCCGCCTACCTCCGCTACGTCCGCGCCCCCTCCGCCGGCCGCTACCTGCTCGTGGCCGCGGCCTTCGCGGCCAGCCTGACCGCCAAGGCGACGGCCGTCACCCTGCCGGCGGTCCTGCTGCTGCTCGACTTCTGGCCTCTGGACCGCTGGCGCGGCCAGCCCCAGGCCCTCTCCCGGCGCCGGGCGCTCTGGCTGGCCGCCGAGAAGCTGCCGCTGTTCTGCCTCTCCGCCGCCGCCGGCGTCATCGCCGTCCACGTCGCGGCCGGGCCGGTCGCCTCCGGCTCCACGGCGCCGCTGGCGATGCGCGCGGCCAACGCGCTGACCTCCTACGTCGCCTATCTCGGCAAGACCCTCGACCCCCGGCGCCTGGCGGTGTTCTATCCCTTCGAGGCGGTGCCGGCAGGCAGGGGCGTCGCGGCGGCCCTGGCGCTCGCGGGCATCACCGCGCTCGCGACGCTCGGGGCGCTCGGGGCGCCCGCGGCATCCGTAGCGCCCGCGGCGCCCGGGGCACCCGCCATGCCGGCAGTGCCCGCAGGCACGGCGCCGCGGCGCGCTCCCTATCTCCTCGTCGGCTGGCTGTGGTACCTGGTCACCCTCGCGCCGGTGATCGGAGTCGTGCAGGCCGGCTGGCAGGGGATGGCCGACCGTTATACCTACCTGCCGTCGATCGGGCTCTTCCTGGCGGCCGTCTGGGGAGCTGCCGACCTCGCCGGGCTCGCCGAGCGGTGGCGTCCGCTCCGCCGGCTCCGCCGGGGCGCCTGGCTGGTGCGGGGAACCGCCGCCGCCGCCGTGGCGCTGGTCCTGCTTGGGCTCACCGCCGTGACCCGCCGCCAGTGCGGGACCTGGGTCGATTCGTTCACCCTCTTCAGTCACGCCCTGCAGATCGAAGAGAGCTACGTCGCCCACACCAACGTCGCCGAGGAGCTGCGCGCCCGCGGCGACCGGGCGGCCTCCCTGGCCCACTACCGCGCGGCGGTGAGGCTCGCTCCGCGCAGTCCCCAGGCCCACGCCGCCCTCGGCAACGCCCTGCGCGCCTGGGGCCAGCCGGCCGCCGCCCTGCAGCCGCTGCGCGCCGCGCTCGCGCTCGACCCGACCGACGAGCGCGCCCGGCTCATCCTCGCCATGGCCCTGGACGATCTCGGCCAGCCCGACCTCGCGATCGTCGAGCTGCGCCGCGTCCTTGCCTACCATGCCGACTCGATCGCCGCCCACCAGGGCCTGGCCGTCCTGCTGCAGCGTGCCGGCGACGCCGCCGAGGCCGCGGCCCAGCGCCGCCAGGCCGAGGCGCTCCTCGCGGACCAGCGGCGCGCGGCGGCGCGGTAGCCGCGCTTCGGTAGTGTCCTCGATCGTTGGATTCGCCTTGCCTCCCTCGCGCCGTTTGGGCGCCGGGCCGCGCGCGCCTTGTATACTCCGCCGATGAGGGAGACTCCCGACCTGCGCTATCCGATCGGGCCCTTCCGGCGTCCCGCCGCCGTCGGCCCCGAGGATCGGACCGCCCTGATCGCGGCCATCGCCGAAGCTCCCGCCCGGCTGCGCGAGGCGGTCGCCGGGCTCACCCCTGTCCAGCTCGACACGCCCTACCGGCCGGGAGGCTGGACGGTCCGCCAGCTCGTCCACCATGTGCCGGACAGCCATCTCAACGCCTATGTCCGCTGCAAGCTCGCGCTGACCGAGGACGCGCCGACCATCCGGCCGTATTACGAGGACCGCTGGGCGGAGCTGCCGGAGGCCAGCTCGGCGCCGATCGAGCCGTCGCTGGCACTGCTCGAATCCCTGCATCGGCGCTGGGACCTGGCGCTGCGAGGGATGACCGCGGCCGATTGGGAGCGCCCGCTGGTCCATCCCGAGCTAGGGCGCCAGAGCGTGGGGCAGCTGATCGCCCTCTACGGCTGGCACGGCCGGCATCACGTCGCCCACGTCACCGAGCTGCGCCGGCGCGAAGGCTGGACCTGATGGAACGCCGGGAGTGACCGTGGCCGGGTAGTGTCCTGGATTGCCCCTGAGTGAGGTTGGAGGTCCCTGATCGCGGGACGTCGGTGATCGCCGGGTGATCGCTGGACGTCACGGACAGCTGGACGTCAGCAAGGATCGGAGCGAACGCAGCCAGCGCCGCCGGCTGGCTGCGTCAACGGCCCCGCGACCTCTCCCCTCGCTAGCCCCTGCCCCTGGGGGGAGGCCGCCCATCGTTCGGCGGCGGACCACGGGTCTACCGGGCAATGCTTGCAGGCAAAACGCGCGGGCCATGCCCGGCGACAGGCCGCGCAGGCGAAGCGCGCCAATCAGTGCGCGTGTTCGTTGGCCTCTCCGGCCGCCCGCCCCAGCTCCCTGTTCACCTGGTCCAGCAAATCCTTGGCCCTCTGCGCGTGGCCCTCCATGTCCCACTCGTTCGCCCGCTGCGCCTCGGTGATCTGGTGGAACGCCCGGCGCGCCGCCTCCTGCGCCGCGGCGATGTGGGGGTGCCGACGTGGGTTCACATTCCTCACCGGCGGCGGCTGCGCAGCGAACAGCACACCGGCCACCACCAGCAGCAACGCGCAAACACCTGCGAGAATGCTCTTCTTCATCTGCTCCTCCTTGCCTTGCGAGAGCGGTCGTTGGGCGGTTATCTTTGCACCTCGCTCGCACCGGGTCAATATTCGTGGCGCTGCCATCCGGGCGAGGTCGTCGTGTGCCATGACCGCACCCCCCCGCTTGTCCGATCGCGTCTGGAGCGTGCTCGCGTGTCCGCACTGCGGGGCGCCGCTGGCGCGCGCCGCGGCCGGCGCCCGCTGCGACCGCTGCGGCATCGAGTTCGGACCCTCGGCGAGCGGCCAGCTCGACCTGCGCCTACGGCATCCGCAGCGCCGGCAGCTCGAGCTGACCCTCCCGGCGCCGGGTGCACCGCTCGACACGGCATGGCTGGACCCCGGTCCGCTGCGCCCCAATCCGGCGCCCGAGATCGACGTCTCACGCGTCGCCGGACCGTGTCACCTGCCGCGCGACCTGCGCAGCTGGTTCCCGCGCGCGGCGACTTCCGGGGGCGCCGCGCCCGCCGGACCTGCCGCCGGCGGGACCGGGGCCGCCGCCGGCGAGGGCGAGACCGGGGCCGACCGCGAGCTGGCGCTGGACCTCGGCTGCGGCGCCCAGGTCCACCAGGAGGTCTGCGAGCTGGCGGGCTTCGAGTACGTCGGGCTGGACTACTCGACCCGCGAGGCGATGCTCCTCGGCGACGCCCAGGCGCTGCCCTTCCGCGACGGCGCCTTCGGCTTCGTCCTCACCATCGCGGTGCTCGAGCACGTGCCCTTCCCGCTGCTGATGATGCGCGAGGCCCACCGCGTGCTGCGGCCGGGAGGCCGGCTGCTCGGCACCGTCGCGTTCCTCGAGCCGTTCCACCAGGACTCCCTCCACCACCACACCCACCTCGGAGCCCTGCACGCGCTGCGCTTCGCCGGCTTTCGCGTCGATGCCATCGCCCCCAGCGGCGGCTGGAGCGGGCTCGTGGCGCAAGCCCACATGGGGCTCTTTCCTCACTCCCCCCGCTGGCTCGCCCGGCTGCTGGTCGGGCCCCTTCTCGCCTTGCACCGTCTCTGGTGGCGGGTGGGGCGCCTCGCCGACCCCGGCGCCACCGAGAGCCGCCGCCTGCTCAAGAACTCGGGCGCGATCCTGTTCCTGGCGACCAGAGACTAAGGAGTTAGGTACCGCCACCTTTGGCGTCGCTGCGACATGGCAATCGGGGCCTACTCGAAGCGTCTATCGGATCGCCCCCGCATCCCCTCGATCCCCTTCCCACCCTCCGGGGGGAAGGGGACGCCCCCTCCCTCCCTCTTTCGGGGGAGTTTCGCCTTAGCCCGTCGGCGGCTCTCCCGGGGCAGGCGGCTCCGGGCCGGCCAGCGCGACGCCGCCGGCGCCGTCGACGACCTGCCGGGCCTCGCCGCTCTTGGCGGTCCGCTCGAGGTACTTCTTCACCCGCGGCAGGAGCTCCGCGAAGCTCGCGCACGGCCGGCGCAGGGCGATCGCGCTCACCGCGTCCTCGCCGAGCGCCCGGTAGCTCTCGAACTGGGTCTCGCTGAACCACTGGTCGGCGGTCGTCTCGTGGGGGAAGTCGCGCGAGAAGCGCGCGTAGTTGGTGACGTCGAAGGGGGTGGCCGGGAGCGGCTGCTGCACGATCGACGGCTTGATGTAGATCAAGGTCCCCTTCACGCCGCCGTCGTCGACCGCGCCGTAGAGGATGTCGGCGACGGCGCAGTAGCGCGCCGCGTCCGAGGCCGCCTGGCCGGAGGACCGCTTCGGGAGGATGTAGACGCGGTCCTCGAAGACGATCGGGATGCCGAAGTCGATGCGGATCTTGCGGATGGCGTTGCCGAGGTCCTTGAACCCGTAGCCCGGATCGGCGCCGGCGTCGCAGACGAGGATGTAGCGGCAGCGCCGGCGCACCATCTCGTACAGGCCGAGGTCCTCGAAGTGGCCGCCGTCGGAGAGGCTGACGTAAGGGTGGCTCTCGTCGGTCCAGCCGAAGGCCTCGGCGAGCAGCTGGACCGCCGAGAAGCGCGGCCCGCTGCGCTTGTAGGCAGCGTAGCGGCCCGAGGTGCGCGGGTTCCCCAGCCAGGCGCCCAGCCGCACGTTGAAGAGCGTCATGATGAAGGTGATCGCCGGCGACGAGTTGAAGCCCATGTTGGGATTGGCCGCCGCGCCGGACGTCGCGACCGCCGTGCCGAGCGTCAGGCCGTCGTGACCGCCGTAGCTCCGGGTGGGCCGATAGCCCAGCTGGGACGAGCCGCAATGCAGCGGGCTGGCGGTGAAGCTTTCCGCCTTGCGCTCCTGCCAGGCGAGGTTCTGCCCCCGCACCAGGTTGAGGGTGATGTTGATCACCGGGAAGGGACGGTTCCGGCCCAGCTCATGGAGCGCCACGTTGTCCTTGGGATCGAAGCCGGTGAAGAGGTTCGGCCGGCGGTTGCCGTTGCTCGCTCCGAGATAGGCGCGGATGAGGCGGTTGCGGTAGCCGGCCTGCATGGAGAAGCGATTGATGTTCACCGGGTACCCTGCCGTCAAGCCGAGCAGGAGCAGGACGGCGATCGCCGCCAGCTCGGTGCCGCCGCCGGCGCGGTAGGGATCGATCCAGCACCAGGTCGAGGGTGAGGCGCCGCCGCCGCCCTGCACCTGGTACTCGGCGTGCAGCGGCTGCGGCGCCGCTCCCCCTGCCGGGGCGCCGAAGGCGACTTCGAGGTGGAGGTTCCCCACCGCCTGCGGGCTGCCCGCCGCCGGCGCCCGCTGGCCGCAGGAGCCCCCCGACTCGGGCCAGGCCGGTTCCCCCGGGAGCTTGGCGAGCACGTGCTGCGCCGCGGTGGAGAGGCTGAGCACGACCAGGACGACGAACAGCGGCGCGGCGAGGGCGAGCGCCATCGCGGTCAGGCGGCCGCCGCCGGCGTTGCCCGCCGGCGCGCCGTTGGACTCCTCCTTCGCCGGCGTCGAGGCGCTCTTGCCGAGCATGGCGGCCAGCGCCCCGAGGCCGCCGGCCGAGAGCGCGGCGGCCACCTGGGCTCTCACGGATGCGAGCAGGCTCGGCGCCAGGAGCACGAGCGCGCTGCCGACGATCCAGACCACGCCGCAGATCAGCGCCCAGCCCGACCACCGGGCCCACCACTCGCGGTCGGAGTCGCCGAGGTCCTGCGTCCGGAAGTGCTCGGCGACGCTCGAGAGGGCGACGAAGAGGGTGCGGCCGAGGAGCACCGGGCCCATCACCAGGCCGGGACCGAGAATCGCATAGAGGGGATGCGGGCTCGCCGCCAGGGCCGGCGCCCAGCCGGAGAACACCTTCGCGAGGAGCGCCGCCTCGAGAGAGCCGGCGATGAGCAGCGCGCCGCTGTCCCACCAGAGCAGGGACGGCTCGCGGCGGCGCGACGGCAGGCCCGCCGCCCACAGGGCGGCGAGCGGCAGGCCGACGGCCCACACCAGGCTGGGAAGCAGGAGGCTCGACCAGGACGGCCCTCCCGGGGCGGTGCCGCGGGGTCCATGGAGATCGAGACAGAGATAGAAGCCGACCAGCAGCGGCGGCAGCGCGGCGAGCCGCGGCAGGAGGCCCAGCCGCAGGAACGGCGGGCGATGCGCGGGCCTTGCCGCAGCGGGAGCCGGGGCCGGAGCCGGGGTCGGAGCCGGAGCCGGAGCGTCAACGGCAGCGGGCTGCCCCGCCGCGCCCGTTGCTTTCGCGGCCGTCGCCGCGGCGGCGGGCGCCGCTGCCGCCTCCGCCGCCGCCGCGCCCGTGGCTGGCGCCGAGCCGTCCGCGGGCGCCGGTGTCGCGCGCTCGGGCTGGGTCTCCATGCCCGTGTCGCGGAACCGGCTGACGAAGTAGAGGCCGACGCCCTCGAGGAGGTACGCCGCGACGATCAGCCAGATCCAGGCGCCGTGCGGTAGCGCGGGCCATCGCGCCACGGCGAGCAGCGGCACCAGCACCGGCGCGGTCAGCAGCGGCACGAGCACCAGCCAGTTGAGGAGGATGTTGCGGATGCCGATGGCGATCAGCGTCCAGGTGTCCGCCGAGAGCGCTCCCAGGCGCGGCGTCAGGTAGTTGCTGTACCGCCTGAGATAGGTGACCTGCTCCGGCTCGGGGATTTCGGGGTCGAGAGGGGCGCGCGCCGCGAGCCTGCGCGCGACGCGCTCGTGGCCGTCGTGGTGAACCCATCGCGCCAGCCAGCTCGAGATGTAGCCGCCCCCCGACACGCTCGACAGGTAATCGAAGCTGCCGAGCAGGCCGGTCTTCGCCAGTCCCTGGAGCACGCCCAGGTTGAAAGTGGCGCTGCGGATACCGCCGCCCGAGAAGCAGAGCGCCGAAAGCGGACGCGTGCCGGCGCCGGAGGTCTCCGTCACCGCCTTCGCTTCCTCCTTCGCTTCCTCGCGCCTCCCGCCAGGCTCCTCGCCGGCATCCCGAGCGGCAGCTCCCTTCACGGCGGACCAGGAATGGACGAGCTTGAACAGATCGGCCAGGCAGCCGCGGCCCTTGAAGTCGGAATCGCGGAGGCCGGCGTCGTGCGGCCGCAGGTGCCGGAGCTCCTCGAGCAGAACCTGGCACAGCTGGAGAGGCTGATCCTTCGCCCGATCCGAGAGCTTCGCCATGGCGTCCCTCCGGCAGCGTTCACCGCGTGCTGCAGAGCGCACGCCGAGTTGCGTGATGGTGTCGACAATTCTACTCGCAAATTGGCGTCAAAGCGAGAGCGCAGAGGGCGCCGAGGGCGCCGGGCGCGCAACGAAAACATTTCCATTGAGACACATTGCCAAGTGGCTATGGGACCGCCTCACCCGAGCGCACCGAGACGCGAGCTCTCGGCGGCCCGGTGCGACGTGCGGCCGCCGGCGGGGCGGCGGGTGTGGTCAGGGCAGCAGGTGCTTCTGCAGCTTGCCCAGGGCGTTGCGCGGCAGGGCGTCGAGGAGGCGGACCTCGTGCGGGACCTTGAAGGCGGCGAGCTGGCGCTTGCAGTACGCGAGCAGGGCGGGAGGCTCGAGGGCGGGCTCGGCGACCAGGTAGGCGATCGGGACCTCGCCCCATTCGGCGTGCGGGCGGCCGACGACGGCGGCCTCGCGGACCCCGGGGAAGGCGAGGAGCGTCTCCTCGACCTCGCGTGGATAGATGTTGAAGCCGCCGGAGATGATCAGCTCGTGGCGGCGGCCGAGCAGCGTGAAGGCGCCGGTCCGCGCATCCTGGCGGGCGAGATCGCCGGTGCGGAACCAGCGGCGGCCGGCGGCGTCCTGGACGAAGCTCGCGGCGGTCTTCTCCGGCGCCTGCCAGTAGCCGCGGAAGACGTTGGCGCCGCGCACCAGCAGCTCGCCTTCGGCGCCGGCGGGGAGATCGCGCCCTTCCTCGTCCACCAGGCGCACGGAGACTCCCGGCAGCGGGGTGCCGACCTGCCCCGGCAGGCGCGGCCCGAGATAGGGATTGCTCAGGATCATGCCGCACTCGGTCATGCCGTAGCGCTCGAGAATGGCCTGGCCGGCCAGCTCGTGGAAGGCGGCGAAGGTCTCGGGCGCGAGCGGCGCGCTGCCGGAGCAGAACAAGCGCACGCCCGAGCAGGCCGCAGGATCGCCGCCCCGCCGGCGCATCTCCTCGACCAGGCGCACGTAGACCGTCGGCACGCCGAAGAACACCGTCACGGCGCCGCTCGCCAGCTCGCCGGCGGCGGCCGCCGCGTCGAAGCGCCGGCGCAGCTCGACCGTGGCGCCCGCCGCCAGCGCGCAGTCGAGGCCGACGACCAGCCCATGCACATGGAACAGCGGCAGCGCCAGCAGCAGCACGTCGCCGGCGCCCCAGCTCCAGGCAGCCAGCAGGCCGGTGACCGTGGCCAGCACGTTGTTGTGGCTGATCATGGCGCCCTTGCTCGTGCCGGTGGTCCCCGAGGTATAGAGCAGCACCGCGAGATCGTCGCCGCCGGGGGCGCCCGCGATCGTGCCGCCGGCATTCGCGGCTGCGGGGGCTCCCGGGATCTCCGCTGCTTCCGGGGCTTCCGCGGCTTGCAGGAATCCCGCGGCTTCCGCGACTCTCTTCCCGGCGGTTCCGCCAGCCGTCGCCGTGTCCAGCTCGAGCTCGGACCAGCGCCGCAGCTCCGGCGCGTCCAGCACCGCCTCGAGGCTCGCCCGCTCGGCGGCGGGCACCTCGTCGAGCACCGCCCGCTGCGCCGCCTCGACGACCAGGAGGCGCGGAGCGGCGTCGGCCAGGATGTGGCCGATCTCGCGTCGCCGGTACGCCAGGTTGATCGGCACCAGGATCGCACCCAGGCGCAGCAGCGCCAGGTGCAGCAGCACCAGCTCGGGGCCGTTGCCAAGCAAGCAGGCCACCCGGTCGCCAAGCCCGATGCCGCGCCGCCGCAGGCCCGCCGCGACCCCTGCCGCCCGCGCCAGCAGCTCGCCGTAGCTCCACTCGATCGCCGGGATCGCCGCTGCCGCTGGCGCCGCCCCGGCCCCCGCCCCCTCCGCGTGCCTTGCCGGCATGCGCAGCGCCGCCTTCCCGGGCGAGCGCCGGCCGGCGATGGCGAACAGGTCGTAGAGGTTCACGAAGGCGCGAGCCCCTCTGGGCCCTACCGAGCCAACCTCATATCCGGGTGGGCATCAGCGTCGGCACGACCTGGCGGCCGTGCATGCGGTAGATCTTGAAATCGCTGTCCAGGGTGAGCAGCACACTGCCGGCGTTCAACTCCGCCAGCCGGATCAGGCAAGCATCCGCCAGCGAGATGGGGAGCTCGGCATACCTGCGCACCAGCCGCCGCAGCGCCACGATCTCATCCGGCACATGCAGGCCCACCCGCAGCAGGTCGTCGTGCACGAGGTCGAGGACGGCGGCGGGACCCGCCGGATCATGCCGGAGGAGAAAGCAAACTTCCGACAGCACCGGCTCACACGTCAACAGCGGTGGCTCGATCCCGTCGAGCTGAGCCACGGCCCAGGCGTGAAAGCGGTCTCGCCGGTTCAGGAAGGCCACCAGGGGCCCGGTATCGAGAATCGCCGCACCCCTCACCTGCCGTAGCCCTGCAAGTGCTCGGCGCTCACAGAGAGATCGGGCGGACCCTCGACACAGCCCGCGAGCTTTCCGGCCCGCTCCAAGAAGGACCCCTTGGCAGCCTGTGGACCGGAAGTGAGGTAGCGCGCCAGCGCCTCCCTGACCAGGGACGACTTGCTGACGCTCCGGCGCTGCGCCAGCGCCTCCAGCTCGCGGCCGAGAGCCGGCGTCAGCTTCAGCGACAGGGTCTTCATGGCTCTGCTCTTGGCGACTGTCATGTCTTACCGACCTGCCGTAATAGTATTACAGCCCCGTCCCGAGCTCAAGCGACCGCAAGCAGATCCAGTGCCCACTAGAGCGCGTTGATGTCGGACGTCTCGAGCACGCGCTTCGGGGCGCCCTGCCGGGCGACTCTCAACATGGCGCGGCCGATCTGCTCGGTGGTGGTGACGTACTGGGGGAAGGCGCGTCGCAGGAGCGGCATGAGCGGCCCCAGCACGGCATAGAACACCCGGTACGACGCCGTCTTCGATCTTACCCCGTGCAGCGGCTGGATGACCGCGGGGCGGAACATGAAGGCGGCCTTGAACGGCAGCGCCAGCAGCGCGTTCTCGGTCCGGCCCTTGACCCGGGCCCACATCACGCGGCCACGCTCGCTCGAGTCCGTCCCGGCACCCGAGACGTAGATGAAGGTCATACCGGGATTGCGCGTCACCAGGGCTCTCGCCATCGTCAACGTGAGCTCGTAGGTCTGCCGCGCGTAGTCGGCCTCCGACATCCCGGCCGCCGATGCGCCGAGAGTGTCGAAGCAGGCGTCATAGCCTGCCAAGGCACTGTCGAGATCCTCGATCCGCGACAGGTCCGCGAGCACGATCTCCGCGAACTTCGCGTGCGTGCATCCGCTCGCGCTGCGGCCGATCGAGAGAATCTTCTCCACGCCGTCGTCGAGCAGGCATTCACGCAGGACGCCCTGCCCCACCATGCCACTCGCACCGAAGAGCATCACTTTCATGACGTGAGCCTCCTCCGTTTCAGCAGGATCGCCTCGCGCCGCCACCACGGACGAACAGCCGGGTAGTTAGAACCCGCGCTGGACGTCCAGCGTCGACAGGCGCGCCGCCGCCGGATACGGCTCCCCGCCCTTCAACGCCCGCCAGAGGATCTCGTTGAGCTCGGCCGCCGGAGCTGCGTCCGGAGCGGTGAAGTCGAGCCGCATCGATTGCCCGGCGCCCGGGGCGTTCGGCGGGTTGAGGTCGGTGAGGGGCTGCTTCGGCACCTGGGCCTGGTAGGGGGTGAGGTCGGGGGTGGCGGCGAAGATGCCGCGCAACGGGCGGCCGAAGGTGTCGAAGTGCGAGAGGGAGTCGAGGCCGAGGAGGTCCTCGATCGTCGCGAGGACGTCGGTGGTGTTGGCGAAGCGGTGGACGGCGCCGCGGCGGTTGTAGGGCGAGATGACGAGGAAGGGCGCGCGGTGCGAGTCGACGTGATCCGGGCCGTTCTGCGCGTCGTCCTCGACCACGAAGAGCACCGTGTCCTTCCAGAAAGGCGAATGGCTGAGGCCCTCGACGATGCGGCCGAGCGCCAGGTCGTTGTCGGCCATGGAGGCGCGCGGCGTCGGCATGCCGGGCTTGGCGCCGGAGGTGTGATCGTTCGGCAGGTGGAGGACCTCGAGCGCCGGCATCTGCCCCTGCCGGACGTAGCCCGCCAGCTCCGCGAGCCAGGCGTCCGCGCGCCGCTGATCCGGGATGGCAAGGTCCCACGCGGGGTAGGTCGGGCTGGTGATGGGCGCCGCGGTGGCCACCACCGAGCGGTAGACGGTGCCGCCGGCCGCGTCCTTGGCCGCCGCCGCCAGCTCGCCGTAGACGCGCACGCTGTAACCGCGGGCGCTGGCCAGGTCCCAGAGGAAGCCTCCGGCCGGGAAGGCGGCAGGCTCGTCGTCCTTGTCCTCGGCGCGCCGGGCCGAGTAGCCGGAGGGGGTGGTCTTCTCGATGTAGTCGGTCGAGTAGGCGGAGGTCGACCAGGAGTGCCCCTGGGTGCTCACCTCGCCGTTGCAGAGGAAGTGATCGTACAGGCCGAAGCGCTCGGCGAGCGCGCGGTGGTTCGGCGCCTCCGCGCGGGTGAAGAACTGCAGCCGCGGATCGCCGTCGCCGCCCGCCATGTCGCCGAAGACCTGGTCGTAGGTGCGGTTCTCCTTGATGATGAAGACCACGTGCCGCAGCGGCGGATAGTGCGGCGCCCGGCTGGCGCGGGCCAGCGCGGAGGCACCGGGCAAGGAGCCCAACCGCGCCTCCGGCTCCTCCCGCGGCTCCGGCACCTCGGCTGCCCCCGGCGCGTCCGCGGCCACCGGGACCGCCCGCTCCCAGCCGTTGGCGCGGGCCACCCGCCGGTCCAGGGCGGTCAGCTGGGCCCGGCTGGGCATCGGCGCCAGCACGGTCAACGTGCCGCTGGTCTGCCCCAGGGTGTAGCTCCGCGGATCGCGCTTCGCCTCTCCGAAGCGGGGTCCGGCTGGATTCGGCCCCGCGCCGCGCCCCTTGCCGTTCGAGACCAGCAGCGAGTCGCCCACGGCAAGCACCGCGGTCGGATACCACTCCACCGGGATGCGCCCCGCCAGGCGGTCGCGGCGGTCGCGGCGGCCACGCGCCGCTCCCGTGGCCGCCGCATCGGCGACGCCGGAGGTCGCGGCCGCCAGGTCGAAGACCGCGACGGCATTGTTGTCGGACTCGGCCACCAGCAGGCGGCGGCCGTCGCCGGTGAGCGCCAGGGCGCTGGGCGTGCTGCCCTCGGCCGGCCCGGCGGGCGGCGGATCGTTCAGCTGCGCCACGACCTGCCGCGTCCGGGTATCGACGACGGTCACGCGATCGGTGCTCGCCGAGGCCACGAACAGCCGCGAGCCGCCGGCGCCGAGCAGCAGCGCCGAAGGATGGCGCCCGACCTCGACGCGGCCGGCCGCGACGAGGCTGGTCACGACGCCCGTCGAGGCGGCGGCGGCGCTGGCGGGGGCAGGCTTGGCCGCGGCACCGGGCGCCGTGCCGCCGGTAGCCGCTCGGGCGCCGGGCGCCGTCTCGAACACCGACACCGTGTCGCCGCCCCAGGCGGACACGTAGACCTCGCCGCTCTCCCCCACCGCCACGTCATAAGGCAGGCGGCCGGCAGGCAGGCGCTGCACCACCTTGCCGCTCGCCAGGTCGACGACCGCGAGCGCGTCAGCCAGGTTCTCGGCGACGTACAGGGTCTTGCCGTCGCGCGCCAGCGCCAGGCCGGCTGGATAGCGGGTGCCCTTCGCCGCATCCTTCTCGGCGAGCGCGATGGCGCCCGCGGGCCTGGCCACGCCGCCCTGCCAGTCGAACCGGTAGACCACGTCCTCGTAACCGCCCGCCACGTACAGGGTGTGGCCGTCCGCGGCGAAAGCCATCCCCAGGAAGGCGGCCGGCAGCTCGAGCGTCTGCAGCACCCGGCCGGTGCGCGTCTCGACCACCTGGAGACCCTGCTCGCGCCAGCCTGCCAGCAGCACCACGACCCGGTCCCCTTCCGGCGCCGGCACCATCGACAGCGGCATGTTGCCGAGGTCCGACGAGCGCCCCGCCGGGTCGAGCAGCACCCCGGTCGGCAGGCGCCCACCCGCCGGCGGCCGGGCCGCGGCGGCGGCGGTGACCGCGGTGACCGCGGTGACCGAAGCACGGGCGGCGGCGGATGTAGAGCCGGCCGCCGCCAGCGAGCAAGGTCCCGGGAACGCGACAGCGAGGGTCAGGAAGGCAGCGCCGAAGAGAGTAGGTTGGCTCATGGCGCCGCCATCCTACTCCAGCGTGGCGGAAGACGGGCGGCCTGAGGTGGTCAGCGGGCGAAACACTTCACGAGACTCTGGTAGGACCACGCGTTGCCTCGCGCGAAGAAGTCGAAGGCTCGATCCCATTCTTCGCCGTCGCCCCAACCCACCATCGACGAGACGACCTTCGTGCCGCCGTCTCCCTGTCGCTGGAGCTCGACGACTTCCTGCAGGTGTCCATCCTCACGCCGCAGGCGCTCCGAGAACCTGTCGTTCAACTTCACCCTGAAGGTGATCTCCTCGTTCTCGACGTAGTTCATGATCTCGAGCGATATCGTACCGGGACCGCCAACCGCGGCAGCGCTGTCGTAGTTCGTCAGCAACATGCCACCGGTTCGCAGGTCGAGATGCACCACGGGCGCGATCCAGCATCGCAGCCCTTCCTCGGTGGCGAAGGCCTTCCAGACCCTCTCGGGCGATTGGCGAAGCAACGTCTCGACGCGCACGACTCGTTCCCCGGAGGCCGTCCGCGGCGTGGTCGTGATGACCTGTGGCCGCGGGCCGGCGGCGAAGCGCCGGCGCAGTTGCTCGAGCAGTTGGGCGTTTCCCTTGGCGAGATACTCGTAGGCGTCGTCCCACTCCTTGCCGGTCTTCCAGCCGGTTTGCACCAGGGTGACCCGGGTGGAGGTCGGGCCGATCGCCGCCAGCTCGAAGACCGCCTTGGTTCGCTCCCTGCGGACGGTGGGAAACCACTCCGGCGCCATGGCGCGCAGCTCGAGCCGTTGCTTCTCGACGAAGGAGACGATGGTGCCGCCGCCGGTCTTGCCCTCGGGATAGAGCACCAGCCAATCGCCGCCAGGGCGAAGATCGACGCGCGCGTCCTTCCAGAGCCAGCTCTCGACCCCGGCGGTGGTGGTCAGCGCCGCCCAGGTGTCCTCTGCCGAGGCGGGCACCGTGACCTCGAAACGCAGGGCCTTCTCGGGTGCACTGACGCGGGTTACGCGCACCGCGGGAGCCTCCGGGGCAACAAGGGCCGCCGGCTCCCCTGGGCCGCCCAACATCAGCGCGATGCTCAACCAGGCGGCGGCGATCATGTTCGTGTCCCTCCTCTTGCGGCGATCATGTCCGTGTCCGTCTGCGGCGGTGCCGCTCGGCATCTGGCGGCGCTGAGCCGGTGCGCGGCAAGCTGGCGAGGTGCAGCTGGAGCTGGCGCATGCAAGCGTCGAAAGGGTCGATCGCGCGATGGACGCGCGCCTGCATGACGCCCCCCTCCATGACGGTGAGGACGAAGGCCGCGACCTCGGCCGGTTCGGCGAGGCCGGCGGCACGCAGGTACTCCTCCACCGCCTGCTTCCAGGCGCCGAAGTTCGCCGCCAAGAGCTCCCGCGCGGGTTCGTTGTCAGGATCGAGCTCGAGCGCCAGGCGGCCGATGGGGCAGCCGTACCGGCAGTCCGTGTCGAGGAGACGCTGGCGGTAGCCGGCGAGAATGGCCAGGACCTTCGCGACAGGGTCGGCGATGGCCGCGTCGATCGGCGACAGCACCTGCGGCTCGAGCAGCTCGAGATAGGTCTGGAGGACCGTCCGCAGCAGGGCCTCCTTGCTCTCGAAGAAGTGGTAGAAGCTGCCGCTGTTCGCCTCGGCGCGAGCCAGGATCTCGGCCATCCCGGTCGCCGCGTACCCTTTTTCCCAGAAGAGGTAGCGGGCCGCCTCGACCAGGCGGTCCTGCGTCGGCACGGAGTGGCGGCTGGGCGCTCGCATGATCTGATCTTTACTTGATCGTTCTACTAAATCGCATACCGTCGCCGTTGTCAAGGGGGGCGGGTAGTGGGTGGGGGTCGTGGTGCATAGCAGCCCACTACGAGCGGCCGCCCGGGCTGCCCGGACCCGGCTTGACGGGGCGCCTATCGCGTATCATGCTTACGCGTAATGACACGTAAACCTCGCCGCGTCTTCGTCGGCGCCCTGCCGGTCTCCTCGCTGCCGCAGCTCGAGGAGCTGCTGGCGCCCTTCCTCGGCGACAAGGGCTCGCGCGGCCACGTCGTCATGGTCCGCCTCGGCGACGACAGCGTCCTCCGGCTCGACGACCTGGTCGAATCGGGGATCTTCGGCAGCCGCTCGGAAGCCGCGGCCTTCCTCATCGGCGCCGGCGTCCAGGCGCAGCGCGAGCTGTTCGAGCGCATCGCCATGCAGACCTCCGAGATCAAGCGGCTGCGCACCTCGCTCCGCGAAGCGGCCCTGTCCGCGCTCGGGGCGGCCGGCGGCACGCGCACACGAGCCGCCGCCGCCACCGATGCCACAGAACCGCCGCTTCCTACGCCGGCTGCAGCCGCTCCTCCTGGTCCGTCAGGGCGCTCGGGACGAGCCAGACCCGGCCGTCGCGGGCGATGAGGTTGGTGGCCGCCTCCGGCCCCCAGGTGCCGGCCGGGTAGGTGGCGAGGTCCGTGGCGTCCCGCTCGCCCCACGCTTCCAACACCGGCATCACCAGCTCCCATGCCTCGTTCACCTGGTCGCCGCGCATGAACGGCGTGGCGTCGCCGCGGATGACGTCGAGCAGCAGCGTCTCGTAGGCTTCCGGCTCGGGCGTGTGGAAGGCCGTGCGGTAGCTGAAGCGGGTCTCGACTGTCGAGAGGCGCATGCCCGCGCCCGGGCGCTTGGCCTGGAAACGCAGCACGATGCCCTCGTCCGGCTGGATGCGCAGCAGCAGCCGGTTCGGCTGGATGCCGTCGACCGCCGCGGGCGGGAAGGTCTGGTGCGGCACCGGCAGGTACTGGATGCAGATCTCCGACGCCGTTCCCGGCAGCCGCTTGCCGGTGCGCAGGTAGAAAGGGACGTCCTGCCAGCGCCAGTTGTCGACGAACAGCTTGAGCGCGACGAAGGTCTCGGTCCGCGAGCGCGGGTCGACGCCGCTCTCGTTGCGGTACCCGGGCACCTTCTGGCCGTCGACGAAGCCGGCGGTGTACTGGCCGCGCACCGCCACCTGCGACACCTGCTCGGGGCGGATCGGCCGCACCGCCCGCAGCACGTCCATCTTCTTGTTGTGCAGCTCGTCGGGGTCGAAGGTCACCGGCGGTTCCATGGCCACCAGGCAGAGCAGCTGGACCAGGTGGTTCTGCACCATGTCGCGCAGCCCGCCGGCGCCGTCGTAGTAGCCGCCGCGGTTCTCGACCCCCACCGTCTCGGCGACGGTGATCTGCACCGAGTCGATGTAGCGGCGGTTCCACAGCGGCTCCTGCACCGAGTTGGCGAAGCGGAAGGCGAGGATGTTCTGCACCGGGTCCTTGCCGAGGTAATGATCGATGCGGTAGATCTGCGCCTCGTCGAAAGCGTGGGTCAGGTACTCGTTCAGCTCGCGCGCGCTGTCGAGATCGTGGCCGAACGGCTTCTCGCAGACCATGCGGGCGTGCTCGCGGTCGGCGGTGAGGCCCGCCTCCTGCAGGTGGGCGGCCACCAGCTTGACCACGGTCGGCGGCGTCGCCAGGTAGAAGACGCGGATCGCCGGCGTCTCCCAGCCGCGGTCGAGCTCGGCGAGACGCTCCGCCAGCGCCTGGAAGGCGGCGCCGTCGGCGAAGTCGGCGCGCCGGTAGGCGATGTGAGAGCTGAACTGCCGCCAGGGCTCGTCCTCGGCCTTGCCCTGCCGGCTGAAGCGGTCGATGCCCTCGCGCAGGTGCCCGAGATAGTCCTCGGTCGTCATCTCGCGGGCGTCCACGGCGAGCACCTCGAACTGGGGCGGCAGCGCGCCGTCGAGCCACAGGTTGTAGAGCGCCGGCACCAGCTTGCGCCAGGTGAGGTCGCCGCCGCCGCCGAAGATCACGAAGGCCGTCGGTGCTGTCGAGACCGGCATCAGGTCGCCTCCCATGTGGGTAGTGTCCTACGTTGCCCCTGCCTCCCTTTGGGCGAGGCACGAAAGTGCTTTCCCCCTCTGCCCCCTCCACCCCTCGCCCAAAGGGAGGCAGGGGCAATGTAGGACGCTACCCCTTGTGTCGGGGGTGCCCAGGGGTCAGGGGTCATGGGTCGAGCGTCAGGCCCAGGCCGGCCAGGTGCTCGCGGGTCGACTCGAGCCCGTGATGCCAGATGGCATGCATGCCCAGGCTGGCGGCCACCTCCACGAACATGGGACGGTCCTCGATGTAGGCCACTCGCCGCGGATCGGCCTGCGCGATGTCGAGCGCGACGCGGAAGATGTCCTCGTCGGGCTTGCGGAAGTGGACATAGCACGAGACGATGAAGAAGTCGACGAAGTCGTCCAGCCGGAAGCGCCGGATGCGGTCCGCCGTCAGCTCCCGCCCCTCGTTGCTGAGCACTGCCACTTTGATGCCATGCCGGGCCTTCAGCCGGCAGACCATGTCGATCATCTCGGGGAAGGCGCGCGCCTCGCCGAGGATGAAGTCGATCACGGCCTCGCGGGTGAAGCCGCGCGGCTCGTAGAAGATCACCCGGTCGAGGTAGGCGGCGAGCCCCATCTTGCCCGACTCGTAGGTGTCGTAGGTGAGGTGATGCCGCTCGTCCATCTCGGCGCTGTTGATGCCGAAGCGGTCGGCGGTCCGGTGGCGCAGGCTGTGGTCCCAGCCGTTGGTGAGCAGCACCCCGCCCAGGTCGGTGAACAGGTGGGTGATCGGCTTCTCGCTCATCCAGATCCTCCTCGCACTCTCTCGCCGCGCCGGCGACTCGCCGGGCCGGCGCCGGAGCGGCCGGCGCCGGAGCAGGCCGGTGCCACGAGTCAGTTCAGCCGCAGATAGAAGAGAGCGCCGGAGCGGTGGCGCAGGGTCACGCGGTCCCGCTCGATCTTGTCCACCGTCACCTGGTCGATCCCCTGGCCGGGGCCGATCAGCTTGCCGTTGATCATCGCCACCGGGCTGGCGTCGGACCAGGCGATGCCGGAGAGCTTGACCAGGCTGCCGTCGGCCAGCTTCACCTCGCCGACGTAGGTGCCGCCGTCGGCCATGGTGCGCACGGCAGCGGCGGCCGCAGCGGCGGCGGCGGCGGCGGCGGCGGTGGCACCGCGGGCGGGCGGAGCGACGGAGGCGCCGGCGCCGGCCGTGCCGGCAGCGGTACCGGCCGGAGACGGAGCGCCCGGACTCTCCGCGTCGTCGTCGTCGTCGAGGACGGGGGCCGGAGGGGCGGCGGGTGAGGCGGCCGGAGACGCCGCCGGGCGCACGCGGGTCGCCGCGGCCCCGGCGGAAGCCGACGTCGCGGGGGGCGCGGCGGACGCGGGGGACGCGGGAAATGCGGAGGAGGCGGCAGGCGCACCGGGCACGGCAGGCGCCGGCTCGCGCCGCGCGGGTGCCGCGCCGGCATTCTCCGGTGTCGCCGGCGCCGCTGCCACCCTGCGCTCCACAGCTCCCGGCGCCGGCACGGGTTCAGGCCTGGCAGCCGTGGCGGGCTCCCGCCTCGACGTCGCCGCGGTCGCCGCGGCCGCCGCGCCAGGCCCGGCCTGCTCGGACCGCGGGACGGGCGGAGCCGGACCGGCATCCTGGACCGCGGGCTGCCCGGCGCCGGCGGCGCGCTCGGCGGCGCCCCCGGGTGCGGAGGACGATCCGGAGGGCGGACTGAAGCCCGCCTGGGAGGACGACCTGGAAGAGGACCCGGACGATGCTCGCAAGAAAAGCACGATGCCCGCCGCCCCGATCAGCAGCGACAGGGCCACGACCGCGGCGGCCGCGATGCGGCGGCGGTCGGAGCGGCGGCCGCGGGACTGCTCCATGTGCGTCCACGGCGAGGCGAAGCCGCCGCGAGGTCCAGCGGCGCCGCCGGCGCCCGCCGCGCCGGCCTGCCGCGCCGCATCCTGGCGGGCCGCGTCGAGGCGCGCCCGTTTCAGGGCCTCGTCGATCAGGCTCACGAGACGATGTTCCCCTCGAGCTCGCGGATCGCCCGGCGGACGTGGCGCGCCTCGAGCTGATCGGTGCCCGCCACGTAGCCGCAGAGCAGCGCCTTGTCGCAGACCGCGTTGATCAAGCGCGGCACGCCGCCCGAGTAGCGGTGCACCGCCCGGATCGCCCAGCGGCTGAAGCCGGGACGGCCGTTGCCGCCGGCGACGTGCAGCCGGTGCTGGATGTAGTACTCGGTCTCGAGGCGGCTCAGCGGCCGCAGGTGATAGCGGACGGTGATGCGCTGCCGCAGCTGGCGCAGCCGCCGCGATTCCAGCATCTCGCGCAGCTCGGGCTGGCCGATGAGCACGATCTGCAGCAGCTTGCGCTGATCGGTTTCCAGGTTGGAGAGCAGCCGCACCTGCTCGAGCAGCTCGCTGTCGAGGTCCTGGGCTTCGTCGATCAGCAGCACGACGTCGTTGCCGGCCGCCACCTGGTCGAGCAGGAACTGGTTGAGCAGCCCGAGACAGGTGACCCGGTCGGCCCGGGAAGGCGGGTTCAGGCCGTACTCGATGAGGATGGCGCGCAGCAGCTGGGTGCTGGTCAGGCACGGGTTGAGGATGAGCGCCGTGCGGACGGTCGGCCCGAGATGCTCGAGGATGGCGCGGCAGACGGTGGTCTTGCCGGCCCCGACCTCGCCGGTCAGCTGGATGAACCCCTTGCGCTCGCGGATGCCGAAGAGGATGTGGTTGAACGCCTCGCGGTGCCGATCGCTGAAGAACAGGAAGCGCGGATCGGGCGTGATGTTGAACGGCGGCTCCTGGAAGCCGTAGAAGGCGTCGTACATGAGGTAGCAGCTCTCTCGACCCGCGAGGGCGGCGGCGGGCGCACCCACTCACCTGCTCGTACGCGGGCCGCTCCCCGATCGTCTAGTCGCCTGTCCCCACCTTGTCCCGCTAGGAGACCCGGACCGCCTTCTCCTTCTCCGCGAGCGTCTCGAGCAGGCTGTCATAGGAGTCGGAGAACTTGCGGACGCCCTCCTGCTCGAGCTCGTCGGAGACCTGGCTCTCGTCGATGCCCAGCTCGGCCAGGCCGTCGAGCACGTCCTGCGCGCGATCGAGATCGTCGTGGATGCGGACCCGCGGCACGCCGTGGTCCTTGTACGCCTCGAAAGTCTCGCGCGGCATCGTGTCGATGCTGTCGGGGGCGATCAGCGCCTCGACGTAGTAGAGGTCGGGGTAGGCGGGGTCCTTGGTCGAGGTCGACGCCCACAGCGGCCGCTGGCGGCTGGCGCCCCGCTCGCGCAGCTTGGCGTAGCGCTCGCCGCTGAACACCTCCTCGAAGGCGCGGTAGGCCAGGCGGGCGTTGGCGATCCCCGTCTTGCCGCGCAGCTCGCGGGCCAGCTGGCGCTGGCGGTCCGGGCGGGCGGAGTCGGCGGCGATGGCGTCGAGCTTCTTGTCGACGTTGGTGTCCACCCGGCTGACGAAGAAGCTGGCCACCGAGCGCAGGCGGTCCACCGGCTGGCCCGCGGCGACCCGCGCCTCGAACGCCGAGAGATAAGCCTCCATCACCTCGCGGTAGCGCTCGACCGAGAACAGCAGGGTGATGTTGATGTTGATCCCCTCGGCGAGGCACTGCCGGATGGCCGGGACGCCGGGCCCCGTGCCCGGGATCTTGACCATGACGTTCGGCCGGTCGCACCGCTTCCACAGCCGCCGCGCCGCCTCCACCGAGCCCGCGGTGTCGAGCGCCAGGTGCGGCTCGACCTCGATCGAGACGTAGCCGTCGTCGGCACGGACGGTCTCGTAGACCAAGCGGAAAGCGTCGGCCGCGCGGCTCACGTCCTCCACCGCCAGCGCCTCGAAGATCTCCGCCGTCGGCAGCCCCTGCTCCCCCAGCCGGCGGATGTCGTCGTCGTACAGCTCGGTCTTGGCGATCGCCTGCTGGAAGATGGTGGGATTCGAGGTCATCCCGCGCAGCCCGTCCTCCTCGATCAGGCGCCGCAGCTCCGGCCCCTGGTAGAGGTCGCGCCGGATGTAGTCGTACCAGACGCTCTGGCCCAGCTCGACCAGCCTCAGCAACGGGTTCTGGCTCATCCTGACCTCCTTCGGGCTCCTTCGCTGGCCCTCCCAGCCCGCCTATCCTAGCAGGACCGCCCTGATCTCTCCCCGCCCCGCGGTTTGTACCGAGCCCTCGTCCTCCAGTGCCGGCCGCCGGAGAGCCCCATGGCCGAAGTGGGAGGAGGTGAGGGCCGCGGTGGGCGGATCTCTCCCCATCCTCCCCCTCTCCCCCTCGAGCCCGTATGGGCGAGGGGTCAAAGTCCTCTGCCGCCGCCCAATGGACTTGGACCCCTCGCCCAT
>Ga0307477_10000654_pt1 | contig 34987 bp, 26 predicted proteins | sample atmos_gasesECM2C_FD_203316 | JGI IMG/M metagenome (GOLD analysis project Ga0307477, IMG submission 203316) | Hardwood forest soil microbial communities from Morgan-Monroe State Forest, Indiana, United States - atmos_gasesECM2C_515 | ecosystem: Environmental > Terrestrial > Soil > Temperate...
TCGATCTGGATCAGCTGGCTGAGCTTTGCCGCTTCCTTGCCTGCTTCGTTCTGGTTGGTGGGCTCCATCGCCTCTCCTCTTGGCCTTCTCAGGCCCTCCGTTTTACCAACCAGGCCCGCTCCTCTTCAAATGTGCGAAAAATAGCGTACGCTATCCGCCTTCGGCCTCTGTTCGCTGAACAACTCCAGTTGCAGAATCTTCTGACCCAGAGGACCACGGAACTGCAGATCGATCGGCGCTGTGATGTAGCGTAGATTCAGCGGCCTTGTGCCTCTGCCCTTCACCATTACCCGGCCGCCCACAAAGATGCATTCCCGCACATCGAATTGTTCCTGGAGGATCTTGATCCGCTCAATGATGGTCATCGGATCCGCGGTATTGCCTGCAGAAACACGCACCGCCAGCGGTTCGCCCTCCGCGTCGGTCAGCAGACCCAGCAACACTGGTGCAGGGCGGTCACGGCGCCAGCACTGACCGAAGCGACATGGACCGGAGCGTGCTGCGTCTCGACCAGGCGCAAGACATCCTCAGCCCGCCCGCGATGCACGAGGACACGAATGCGAGGCTTGGCTTCTCCCGATAAGACTCCACGATGCGGTAGTAGCGCCGACCGTGGGAGCAATAGGCTTGTGAGATTGAGGGATGCCTCGACGATGCGATTCCCCAGACTTCCAAATTTTCCTTTCACTGTGGCGCAGGTGCGGCTTGCTTGCTCTGCTGCACTTGTTGCTCTACAGCGCGCCGGGCCGTTATCCGCTTGCGAACTTCTGCCAGCTGGTCCGGTGTCAGCACCTTGAAAATCTCGCTAGTCTCTATACGCTGCAACCCCTCGAGCGTCACGTTTTTCTGGCCCTGAGTTAACCTCTCGTTTTTGATCACCGCCTCCCTACGCAACTTTGCATTCTCACGAATCTGAGCAATCCTGGCTTTCTGGTCATCGGTAAACGTCAACCCAGCAAAATCGTCGATTGGGCGAGTGTCCCTTTTGGCTGGAGCCGCCGGTGAGGCTGGGGGCGGTGTCGCCGGCGCGCCAGACGAATTGCTCTGTGACTCAACAAGCCCTGGCGCCACAAGCAATGAAAGGAATCCACATACAACCAGCATCGGTTCCCCAACGCGGTTCCTGTTCTCGCGCACGCATTTGAGCGTGGTGCATCTATTTTGCAGCATAAATTCAGTACTCCTTATGATCTTTTTGCTAAAGTCCTAAAGAGCGAAACGTGCCGGTCAGGATTGTCCGGGCGAGCTTCAGACTACATTATTCTGTCACTTTACGGAATGCCCTGAGGGTACTCCTGACACCTCAAAGAAACCGATATAGATCCTGGGTAAAGGCCCGAAGCACGCAAGCAGAGGCCACCGCACCACAGGCAGCGGGTCGCTAAAAGCATCGCTATGACAAGAGTCCTGAACGCCGGAGATCAGTGGACCGGGCAAAGTGAGTTACGAAGTTTTCCTTAAGTCCGAGTAGACGGAGATAATGCAAGCGGGACACGCTAGTCGTTGCAACAGTCGATCGCCCTTGCTAGGGATGCGGCCGTTGTGCAGGTGCAGCAAGGTTTTAGAGACTGTTGTGGACCGCCAGGAACACCGGGGCTACCAGATCCTGCTCTTCCTGAGCCTGGCTATTTAGGCTTTAACGCCGCTGTTTCAATTTGCGGCTTGCCAAACAGAGAGTCATCGAGTTTGGGATTCACTGTGACCTTGTCAATGATGATTCTCTCCGGCGGAACGGGAGTATCCCTAAGTCCAGTGGCGGTCTTGGCTACCGGCAGAACCCTGGTCTCCAAAACAAAGGGGATTTGGAGGCCGTCTACCGGGCGGTAGTCCCGGTAGTACACTTCTACGGGATGGTCGGTGCCGTCGAGCCGCCTGGGTCGCCCTTCAACTTTGGCTTCCAAGAACGTCTGCGAATCGACCCATAGACGGGTCACGTCTCCGCTCTTCAGGGTAAGCTTGAGCTTATAAGTATCGCGGCCCTCCACTTTTTCGGTGCCGTCCAATTCGACCTGGGTGCCCTTGGCGGCATAATCGATCAGGAAACCATCCAGTTCTCCTCGTGCAGAGGCGATCTTCATTTCCTCCGGCGAAAAAGGCTCAACTTCGTTCCGATTCAAGTACGGCCGCAGCTTCCAGCCCTGGGTGCCATCGAATACCTGGATGGCCGTCTGGCCCTTAAACTGCAACTCAAACCGAACTTTGCTAGGGCGCTTGAGTTCCATCACGAACGGCAGGTGAGCCTCCTCAACCGGTCGCTGCGGCATGATGGTCCCTTGGGCCTTGCGTCCGCCAGGGACGGGAACGGAAAGAGTGGCCCGCTGATTCCCCCCAGCGCCAAGTTTTCCCGTCAACGTGAGGGTTTGCACTGATCGCCAGGCCTGCAAACCACCTCGGGCCGCAACGTTCTTGTCCACGATGGCGGCTGCGGATAACTTAGGCACAGCGACAGGAGTATCGGGTCCGGCCAAGAGTGAAAGAGCACAGGCAGGAAAGATCAGAATTGCAAGCATTCTTCGGAGCATTTTTAGGATCCTCGCAGCAGAATCTGACACTAAGCTTCCCAGAGTATAAAACCCAATTGGTTCACGTTCTTTGCACTTCGTCAAACTTGGGGAACGTTCGTACCCCAGGAAAGAAAGGAAGGCAAGACTACTCTGATCGGGTCCGGCGCTCATTCCTCATTGAAAATACAAGGTTTGAGCGTCCACCACGCGCCCCGGCTGTTGCTTTGTCAACGTAATATGCAGGTCGCCCGTACACCCTCATTCCACCACGAGGTTGTTTGCTCGGAATGACCCGATGACGACATCCACCCGGTGGCCGCGTTTCACCGCCAAGGTCGGGTTCGCGAAGGCCATCCAGTACGTCATGCCCTCCTTCGGCGTACTGCTCTGGCGCAGTTTCCCGACTTTCTCCATTTGAGGGACCGAAAGCTTGACCCCGGCTTGCGCGTCAAGCAACTCAGGCTCCGCCTTCTTATCGTTGAGGGCTGCGGCTTTTTGCGGGTCCAACACCCGATAGTTAAATCGAATGAGCTCGCCCGACTCGGCCGTCTTTACGCGGAGTTCGCCAACGCCCCAGACCCCCTCGTAATACATCTCCGCCCGGTTCGAAAGGCTATTCGCCTGCGAGCCTCGCCAAACTGGTGCCCGCTGCCCGGCTGCAGCACTCGCACCTTGAGTCGGCGCAGCAGACTGTGCCGCGGGTGATGGAGAGCCGGCAGCTCCTGCGGCTTGACCTAAGCCAGACGAATGTGCTGGCGCTGCCGATAAAACACCAAGGCCGCCAGCGAGGACCAACGCCGACAGCACAACCGCGCAAAACAGATTCTTATATCTCATGGGGTAAAGTGCCTTCCTCGCTCAGTTTCAAACAAAACTGCTCGCGGTTTTGAGCCGCGGGCAGGAGGTTGTTCAGGTTGTTCAGGTTGTTCAGGTTGTTCAGGTTGTTCAAGTAAGTCACCGCAACCGACCCAGATCCCTGTGGCTCAGGGCGACCGCTGGTTGGCGGCCGCCCCAAGCTGGAGTTTAGTTGGCGTTGAAGGTGGCGCCGTTGAGCGGCGTAACCGTGGCGCCGCTGCTGTTGGCGAGGGCAATGTGCGCGCTTCGAGTTGCAGTGCTGCCCCCCGTTGCATATTGCACGTTGATCGTGCAACTTGCTCCTGCCGCCAGGACAAAGGGGGTCGTCGGACCCGTCGGAGTTGGGCAGGTGCCACCCGCGATTATTGAGAAGGTCCCGCCAGTACCACCGGCGACGTTGATGCCCGTGATGGTCAGCGGGCCAACGTTCGCTCCCGTGCCGTTGGCGATGGTCGCTAGGCCGGTCTTCGTCCCCGAGGTAGCCGGCGTCGAAGTTAGCGTTGGGTTGGTGAAAGTGATCGCCGCCGCTGTCACGGTGAAGGTCTCGGCGTTGGTCGTTCCTCCGGGCGTCGTCACGGTGACGCTCCTTGCGCCGACCGCTGCTGTGCGGGTGATCGAGAACGTGGTCGTTATCTGGTTGCCGGCCGCGTTCACCGTGATGGCACCGTGGCTTACGCCGGTTCCGGAGATGGTGATCGCGGTAGCGCCAGTCAGGTTAGTCCCGGTGAGGGTTACGGGAATCCCCGTGGCACCGATCGAGCCTGAGGTCGGCGAGATGCCGGTCAGCGTGGGTGCCTGCGCGGTCACCGTGAACGTCACAGTGTTGGTCGTTCCGTTCGGCGTAGTGACACTAACGGTCCTCGCCGCGAATGGCGCCGTAGCGGAGATTGTAAAGGTGGCGTCGACTTGAGTGTCACTCACGACACCGATACCGCTGACCGTGATGCCGTTGGCGGCTCCGCCCGATACGTTAATTGCCGACGCACCCGTCAGGCCCGTCCCCGTGAGGGTCACGCTCACCGAAGTGTTGCGGAAACCCGAGGTCGGGCTAATGGAAGTGAGGGTCGAGGTGCCGGCAGTGCCACCCTGGGTTTCGACCGCGCCGACATCGATTCTCCCATCGCCATCCGGATTGGGCCGAGGATTCCCAAAGAAATCGGTCGACGGTAGGGCGATATAGGCCGGTATGCTGGTGAGCGGGACGCGGTCAGTGGCGTTGGTACCCGGTCTGAGCGCGTAGTTACCGAGCCCGAGACCTCCGCCCCAATTGCCAGCCACCGCTCCAACCGCTGGCCCTTGGATGGAGGGATCCGACAGCGACAGCGGACCCCAACTCACGTTGATCCAGTTGTTGCCCTCGTCCACCGTCGCGGATGGAGTGAGGCTGAAGACCGGATTCGGGGTCGACGCGTCGACGATGCCCGGAGGTACGCCGTACCCAGTCGGTCCTCCGCACCCGTCGGCCACCGTGCATTCCGGCGGAACTCGAGAACCGTTGCAGTACGTGCTGATAAAGGGCGAGGGGCCGTCCGTGACGAACGAGTTTTGGGTGTTGATCGCGAATCCGCCGCCGCGCACGCCGACATCCGAGTAGGTGACGCCGGTCGAGCACTGGCCAGTGCTTGTCTGGGCTGGCGCCAATGTGCTGGTACCTCCGTCGAAGAGCGAGACGAGCTTCTGCTGGTTCAAGGTTCCAGTACCAAAACCGCCCACGCCGATGTCGAAGGAACGGTTCTGGTAGACCAGATTGTTAAAGAAAGCCGGGTTCGAGAAGTTCTGGCAAGCCGTACCCGCATACCATGGGGGGCAGATGAGAGTGAGCCCGGCGTCTGCGGTGGTCAGCAGCGTCGAGTTCCGGGTCGACGTCACCCCGGCCGACTGGTTGCACGATGTGGTGCCGCCGCTGTTCACGCAACTGCCAGCTGGTGCGCTGGCGTTCGGCGTGCCGATGCTTTGGGTGAGAACGCCCGAGGAAGCAAGGCTATCGTTGTGCGCGATGGTGTTGTTGACGATCTTCACGTTCAACGCATCCTGCAACGATATGCCAGCTCCGTCCCAACCCGCCACATTGTTGGCGATGATGTTGTTGGTGATGTTAACGCTGTTCCAGAGTACCGCTACCGCCTGATTGGGAGCGTGATCCAAAACAGTCCCGCCGGTGCCCGCTGCGAGCTGGTTGTTTGGGTCGTTACAGGTGAAAGTCCCCGCCGCTGGGACATCCGTCACTGTGCATGTGATGTTGTATCCAGCCGGCGTTACTCCTGTAATCGTGACACTGTCGCCAATCGTGGGTGTCAGTGAACTGGTGATCGTAATTACTCCCGGTCCCGTCTCAAATGCGCTACTGATCGGCTGCGCCGTCGCCCCTACCGTAGTCGTATCGGTATAAGTCCCCACCGGGTTCGGAGGGGGGTTCACCGGGGCGAGGCCGAGGGTCGGGACGAGATAGAAGAAGCGCCGGACGCCGACACGGATCACGGTGAATGTGCCGTTGTATCCAGCCACCGACAGTCCCGCAATCGTGACGGAATCGCCCACGCTGGGTAGAATTGCCGACGCCGGCGTGTTGATCCTCACCGTGTGGCCTTCATCCGCGGCAGTGATCGGATTATTCCCTGGGAAGGTGGAAACATCCGTCCCGTTGACCTGCTGCAGACGGATGCCGCCGCCGGCGCCGCTCTCGGCCATGTTGCCCTGAATCAGGTTGGCATTGATCGTCAGGCTGTGGCCAATGCCGTCGCTCAGTCCTGGCGGGCAATCCGCGTCGATCAGAGTCCCGCAAACCGGATCGGTATCCGGCGTGCCCATAACCTGAATAGCGCCACCGTTCGTGGGAATCGTGGGGTTTTGGCTCTGGTTGAAAAGGAATGAGTTGTGCTCGATGTCGCCGTCTTGGATTTCGCCGAGGTGAACGAGTCCTCCGCCCTCTCCCGCGCTGAGGTTTCCGCACACCCAGTTGTAGTTGAACAGGTAGTAGTCGTTGCCTGTGCATATGGTCGCGCCGCCGCCGCCCGACAAAGTACCAGAGAACAGTTCGTCGCCGAGCGAGGAGTTCGTGGTGATGTAGTTGTGGTGTACGTTCACCTGCAACTGCAAGCAGTACGGCAGATGCTGATTGGTTATGAATCCCGTGCCGTCGCTGCAAGAGCCGGGAGCTGCGTTGGCGGCACCTCCCTGAACAACCGGGGTTGGGAATTCGCCCTGACCGACGCTGATGCCGCCCGTGAGCGTCCCCGCGTTGTTGTAGACCCGGTTGTTGGCGATTTGCAGGTGATGCGCCCAGCCGTGGGCGAAGATCCCGCCTCCGCCCTGTGAGCTGTTGGTTACGGTGAGGCCGTCAATCGAGGACGGATTGCACGTGAAGTTACTCGGATACGGATTGGTCTGGTTGGTCACCGTGAAGGCCCCGGTAGTGGGGTCGTAAGTTCCGGTGTGGCAGAACTGGTTGTCATCGCCCACAGGGAGGGCAGTCGGAGCAGGGCCCACTCCGGTAAGCAGGGTCGTGACCGTCGGAAACGCTCCGCCCTCGTTGCCGTCGCCCCAGGGAACCGCTCCGTGGAATTCGAGGCTCTTCCCGAGGACCGTAATTCCCGCTCCCTCAAAGGCGCCCATCAGCGAGGGCTCCTGCAACTGTTCGGCCAGGTTGCCGTTCTGCGTAGCGTCCCAACCCACGGTTGCCTCGAGTGGCAACCGGTCAATCTGGGGAGTGTTGGGCCCGCCGTTGAAGTGGTTCCAACCCGCATCGGGGCAGCTGTAGGTGCCGGTTGCATCATACGGGGCGGTCGGCACGCCTTGCAGACTCAGGCCGAACAGGCAGTTGACATGCCGGCGCCAGGGATTGAGCAGCGTGCCCGCCGGAAAGGCATTGGCATTGATGACGGACGAAACGGCGCCGACACCCTGCAGCCGGACAGGCTTCCACATGATCAGCATCTCTTGGTGAGAACCGACAGACTTGCCGGTAACCCCAGTGGTCGTGCAGGGCACAACCCCGCTGGCGCTTGTGCAAGTCGGGTCGACGATGAGCAAGTCGCCCGGCGCCGCAGCGTCAATGGCGGCCTGGACTGAGGCCGTCGCGGCAATGTGGGTAGGCGTTTTTGGCGTCGCCGATGTGTCGATGGTGACCGTCACGGTGTCGACCGATTGTTTGCCGTTAGCGGCGGTGATGACCAATTGGCCGCAGTACGTGCTGATCGATTGCCCGGGGCCCCCGTATTCTGCTTGCTGTTGAATGGCGCAAGCGGGAACATTGACCGCTGAATGATTCACAACGCCGCTTTCGTTTACCGTGCCGGTGATCGTTGTGTCGCTCCAAGTTACGCCTGTGAGCGGCACCCCTCCTACGGTAACGGTTCCTGCCGTAGAACCAAACCCATAGTGGCGATTAACGGTCTTCAGGTTGAACGGAGCTACACTGGCGGATGGACCTGAGTACGCGCTGTTGTTCACCTGCACGTTGCCCAGCGCAGTGATCGTGATGGTATGACCGAAGCCGCCGATCCAGGGTCCAATGCCGTCGCCGTCCACTTCCGCGATCGCGGGCGTGGCATCCGGATAGGAGCAATCGACATTGTTGTATCCCGCACCCACGAAGGCTTGCGTAGGCACGACAGGCGTGTCGGTGTAGTTCGTCAAGCCCGGCATGTACGGCTCTTCATAGCAGAAATCGCTGTAGGCAGGGTTGTACAAAGGATCGGTAATCAACTGCCCGAGCGTCGGTGAGCCGGGGCGAGTGTCCACGATCGGGCCCGGGTCGTTCATGCACTGCGTCATCATCGATGGTGAATACCCGGTGATGTTGGGTGGGTTCACTTCCCAGCTCGAGAAAGCTAATCCGTTATAGGTTCCCCAGTGGTCCGAATATACGCGGGAGATTTCGTTTCCGAGATAGTCCTTCGTGGAAACAGGCAGGTTGGGCGGCGCAAACTTCTCGCCGAACTGAGGCGAGAACGGATCAAATTCCGAGGTGAAGTCGTCGGTGATCACGCCGGCGTACTTCGAGGCAATGTGCGTCGAGGTGAAGATGTAGAACTTTGCAATCACCGCCATCTGGTTGGTCAAAGTCACTTCCTTGCGGTCGCACAGAGGACGAGTCGCTCCGGCAAATGGAGCCGTTTCCTGGACCTGAGGGTAGATACTCAGGTAGTCGGGCACAACGCGCAGCTCGCCCGCGCACGGCCATGCAGGATCGACAAAGCCGGGGAAACCTGGGAGTGAGAGTGTCGGGTTATACCCCTCGTTCGTAGTCGCGTTCTGGTAGTTGCTGGGGTTGTAGCCGGCTCCGCTCTCGTCGTACATGGAAGCCACGGAAGCCTGGTCGGGGATGATGAAGATGTCGCCACCCAACCCAGTAAATTGCACCGTGGCCGGCCCGATGAAGTTGTCGCCGATCAAAAGGTTCTTGTCTTCTTCCTTCTCGACCTCATAGCCCTCTGGCATGATGACTTCCACCACGTACTTGCCGGGCGGCAGCATGGGAGTGCCAGCGCGGAATGGGTCGTATGCAGAGTAGTCTGCATTGGTTCCTGTCGGTTTGGTGGCCGTCGTTGGGTTGGCCAAGCAGATCGTGCAGTTCGTGCCGGGCATGGATGCGGGCACAAACCCGGTGGTGCCGGGGCCATTCCCACCAACGCCTCCGGTCACTTTAGTGGTCTGTCTTCCGGTCGTTGGGTCAATTCCCAAGACGCTCGGGAAATAGTAACTGCCGTCGTAAGGCGCCGGCTGGACCTGGTTCCAGATATGCATCGAGTCATAGCATTTGTACTGGGAGTTGTAAGGCAATGGTGTCGGCGTAGTCGGAATGCCGGAAGGGGGATGTATGGCGTTGTAGTAGTCAAGGAAATTCGGCTGGTCATACAGCGTGAAGAAAAAGAGGTCCGCGTTGGTACCGGTAGAGGTGCCTTGGCCGGGGCAGTTCATGTAGGGCAAGGGGCCGCCTCCGCCTGCCGAACTGACGGCAGACTTCGGGTAGAACCCTTGCGCCCAGTCATCCCAACTGCTGGTTTGGGTGGTGTCCACCAAGGTAAGGGTCGAGGTTACACCATCCGACGCAAACCCTTCCTGGTAGAGGTTGACGGTGACGTTCGGGATACTCGGCTGCCACGGCTGTTGTATCATTTGCGACGCATCATCAAACGGACGCGTCGAGGCGTAGGCGACGCGTCCATGGATGCCGCCATTCTCGCCCCAAGTCGTAGTGGTAGCACCTGTGACTGCGCAGGCGGGCGGGCAGGATGCATAGGGCGCTTTGCCGAATTCAATCCAGTTGCCTTGGCTCGTCATTCCGGACCAGCCCTCTTGGTTAACCCACGGGGGATCGATGCGGCCGGTGGAAGATGTGCTGGCGGCGCCGGTGCTCGGATGCGGCGTGCCGTTCTGGAAATAGGTATTCGCCTCTGATATGCAATCCGCTTTGGCGCAATAAACCGCACCGGGTACGGACAGATCGGGGGGCAAAGGAACTGCCTCGTAGGTGTTCGCCAGGTTAAGATAAGCAGTCGAAGTTCCGCACAGCCGGGTACCAGTCCCGCAAGTGCCGTCGGCTGGACCGCCCGCGTCGTACACGGTGTGGATACCCGTCGTCTTGTAGCGGGTCGTGTCCGCTTCGACGACATACCAGTTGAACAGCGGGAAGGTTTCGTTGAAGTTGGCCACGCCGTCGGAGTCCGTCAACAGGGTGTTGGAGTTGTGCCCATCCCGGTAGTAAATCCTCGCATAGACTTGGGGAACCCCGATCTCGCCAGGGTCCCAAATTCCATTGTGGTTGTCGTCAACGAAGGTTCGGGTGTAAACATTGGACTGCCACTGCTGGACGCCAATATTCCCCAAATTGCAATTTGATGCCGAGGAACCCGCCCCTGGGCATAGAGGCCCCGCACTCGCGCCGCCAGGTAACGTGCCTACATTGGCGGGCGTGGAGAGACCGTCAATGATTTGGTCGTTCCACTGGTCACCAATTGTCAGTCTCCACTGTCCGCCGGGAACGTTGGTGAACTTGAAGTTTCCTTGGGCATCGCAGAACCGAAACATGAAGTCCTCGCCGTCGGGGTCTCCCAAACTGACCCAGCACTGGGTCCAAGTGAGGGCATCGCGCGTACCGCTGGGATAGAGCCTTTGATCCGGCGTGCGGCTCAGGCGCTGGACATCCACTTGTCCCTGGATGGTGTTGGTGCACGGGCCGACCGCGCCGGGGGTGCCGAACCCACCGCAGACATCCTGCGCGCGGTCGTTGATGATCTTCGGGTTGGCAAAGCCGATGGACACGTGATAACCGGCCGGGCCGTACTCCTGGAAATAGCTAGGCTCGCCGATGCGGATGAAGGAATCGTGGGGGTGCTGCCCATCGAGTGTGTTGGTCTGGACCCACTGCTCGCCGCGAGCGATCCGGTCCGCTCCGGGGTAGGCCTGGACGCTGAATTTTTCCGGCATGAGGTTGGCAATGACCGCCTGGCCAGCCAGCGGGGATAGAGTCTGGTTATCGGATTCGTACTTCGGACAGGTCACGATCATGCCGGTGATGCCTTGTTGCGAGCCGTCACCACTGAGAACATTTGACGTTACCACGGGCGAAATCGGGCAGGCATCGAATCCCGTGCTGGGATCGATGGTTCCCGCCAAACTATTCGACAAGGGCTGGTTGAACTCGTCGTAGCTATTCTGCCCAGTCACATCGCCGAGACCGCCATAGGTGTCCCAAAGGATGATGTTAAAACCGCCAAGACCCGGTTCAATCGGTGCAATCGTGCCGTTTCCGCCGCCGCCATCCTGCTCGCCATTGAGCGGGAAGTCGTCTTCGAACACAATCACGCTAAGTTTACCGGTGGGAAGCGGTGTCGGCAGCACGAGCACGTTGACGGTGGTGTTGGCGAAACTGGAGCTTGTGCTGCATGGGTTCGCGCCACCCAGTATGTTGCAGACGGGCGGGATCGAAGCGCCGCTCATGGTGTGGCCGCAATTCGCATTGCCTGCTGCTGCTTCTGCGCCATTGGAGGGGCAAACCGGCGCGCTGGTGTTAGTCGGAAACGGGTTGGCCGCATCGCCAGGCAAGACAGAAATGTAATAGCGTTTGGAGGGATCAAGGTGAACCTGGCTCGGATTGACGGGTGTAAAGCCATTTCCCGTCGGATCGGGCCGGCAGGCGCCGTTGCCAAGGTCACACACCGCTTTAATGTGCGTCCCGAAGGTCGACGACGTCGGATCGGTGTCGAGCATGGTCTGGCCGCCTTCGCACGAGAGCGGCCCGGTGCAGCCCTGGGCGACGTAGGGCATGGCGCTGGTATGGAAATTCACGCCAAAAGTGGGGACGGTGCTTTGACCTGCGGGACCCACAATGGCAGGGCAGCCCGGCGTTGTTGCGCTTTGGTTGGTGGTACAGTTCGGGTCCACCCAGAAAGTCCGGTCTTCTTCAATGATCCATTTATAGTCGGGAAATGGCGGCAATGAAGCGAGACAGGTGCTGTTCCCGTGGCAGTTGGCGTAGGCCTGGGCATCGAGGACGTGGACCTTGAGATTGCTCGGCGTCGGGAAAATGACCGTCGCCGGACCGGTGGCCGTTCTTCCCTGGGAGTTCTGCACCGTGTAATTGAACGTGACCGAGGTACCCGATGTGTTCGGCGAGGACAGCGTCAGGATAAACCCGCCCTTCGGATCCGCTACCAAGGTCCCACTCCCACTAGTAAAGGTGGGCGCGTTCGAGCCGGAGGTGACCAAGGTGAGAGGCAGGTTGTTCGGGTCGCTGTTGGCCTGGAGGAGGCCGGGGGATGAAATCTTGATATACGTTGCCGTGATCGCATTGTAGGTTTGCGCGAGCGCGGTCGGGGGTCCAGAAAGCGACGACGTGTTCAGGGTCACAGTCGCACATAGCGGGGAAGTGCCCGTACCCGCTCCGTTAGCGCAATACATAAACGAATCAAAATTTGAGGTACCACCTGAGGCACCCGCGTTAGGCGTGTAGGTGAAGGTGCCGTTCCCGCATATCCCTTCCACGGTGGTTCCTGGTAGCGCGCTGCACGTCACCGTGCCGGACGCTGGAGCGGAGTACAGCTGAACGCCATAGACGTTGACGTCGTTCGCGATTACACCCTTGGACGGGTCTGACACGACGAAAGGAACACACGCCACGCCCGTTGTTGTGCAGGGGACGACGCCACCGTACGTATCCGCGTTGGCTGCCGCAGCCGCGAATACACCTGAGCCTGCCGCGACCGGCAGTGCGGCGCCGCTTACACCGATGTAGGCCAACATTCCCGAATCACGCACACTGGAATTCGCCGACAAGCCCAGGTCGCGGGCGTATACGGGAAGGGAGGGGAGTGGCGCCGTGGTCGTCGCAGGCACAGGCACATTGACCATCACGTCAAAAACCTTGCCCGCAGCCATAAAGACATCGGTCTGGACACGGGGAGCCGTCTGGTTCGGGACGGGGGTGCCATCTTCGGCAATCACCGTGAATCCACCAACCCCGGTAGCGGGCAGACCGGCCCCGTTGAAGCCTGTAGTCGTAGAGCCAACAATGGAAGGCACGTGCATGCGCAAGCCAGCGTTCACCAGACGCACCAAGATGGTGCCGCTGGCGGGGGTGGCAGCCGTTCCAGTGGTAGCCGGAAACTGTGAAGCCGGCGCGTTGGCCTTGCTGAACGCGACGCCGTTGATGAGGAAATAGAACGGCGTATAGTTCACGGCTGGCGGATAGCAGGTATGGTAGATACCCGAACTTGGATCGCCGCAGGCGCCCGTGTGACCATCCCACACCGTCGTTTCACTAAAGCCTGTGGTGTTCACTGCAGCGTTGACAGCATCGTTTTGAACGGGGTCGATTTCGCTGAATTCCAGCGGAACCTCGGCGTTGTATGACACCGCCGGAACCGCCGGAGTTGTATTGGTAGCGGCCACCGCGGGATAAGCCGTGCCAACAGTGGTGCCCGCCGGCGCAGTGGTGACCACCAGCACGCCGATCAGCCCCATGGGAACCTGAATCGAAGGATGTGAGCCGGACTCGAGCAGGTAAGTGCCCGGCTTGAGGTTTGCCCAAGTCAGTGATGTTCCTGTCGTGGTAGTTCCCGGCGCAACCGCCGTTACTTCCGTGCCCATAGATCGGACGCGCGGGCCCTGGGTCGGGGGACTCGCTATTGCCGGATTTGAGGAACTAAGGGTACTCGCACAAGGGGTGCCCGGCGGGGTGTTGGCGATAAACCAAGTGACGCATCCCTGAGCGCTGCTGTGGTCGGGACCTGGCGCGGTGGTCGGGGCGAGGCCAAGACCGCCGCCCACCTGCCCCACAATCACAATGGAGGTGGGAATGTTATTCGTTCCGAACAAAAGGTTGTTGGTCAGGTTGATGGCGAGACCCGCCGGAGCAGTCGGCGTACCTGCCGGGACAGTAATCAACACCGGCGACCAAGCCAGCCCAGTCGTAGCCACGGCACCACTGCCTCCGCCTGAGATCGTTACAGTGGCGCCCGGGGTATATCCCGCTCCTCCGCTTGAGAGCGTAATCCCAGTTACCTGGCCGTTTGCGACCGTCACGGACCCCACCGTCGCGGGGGTGGTAGGGGTGTTGCCCGTGGCCGGTGTAATCGTCACCGAAGGGGCAGTCGTGTAACCCGATCCGCCATTGAGCACGACCACGCCGCCGAGTGCGCCCATAGCTGCCGGGGACGGGGACGTTGCATTGTTGCCCAGGTAGCTGCAGGTCGCCGTTGAGCCAGTGACGACCGCGCCGCAACTATAACCCCACATCGGCACCGTGTTCCCATCGGGCAGTGTGGTGGCCGCCGGGCCGGCAGTCAGATTGACCTGCTGCTGGCCAAACCCGGTTACCGCTGCTAAGAGAAAAAACACACTCATTACTGCCGCGGCCCGTAATGTAGCCTTGCATTTGAGATCATTGATCCGGATCATGGTTCTCGCCTCTCGTCGTCGGTCTCTCTTGGACTTAAACCTGAGCTCTTCTTTCATTTCCCGCCCTGGGGGTAAAACTGACGGCCCTGCAACGGCAAGCAAACAACGGTTGCGGCTCATTGCGATTCGTCAATGGGAAATTCGCGTGAATCCACCAGCAACATCATGAGCATGCCGCCGGGGAAAACGTTGTTTGTCGTAATCTCCCGCTCGTTATGCGAGTGCCACATGAAGGCCCAGCCACGCTCGCTGGCGGGGTTGACCTGCAGGTTCGCAGGGTTCAGGTTGGTACAGTTGGTGCCAGTTGTTTGGGCGCCGGTCAAAGCGTTTTGTACACACTGCGGCGTTCCACCGCGCAGGTTCGCATCCGGGCCGAGGTAGGGCGTTCCGCTGTACCAAGGGCCGTTGGTTAAAACATTCGGATCGGGCAAAGTGGCCGGGCCGCCCCCGGCTACGTCGCCGAATGGGGCCACTTGCACCGGCTTGTAGTGGTCCTGGCACCACTCCATGAAGTTAATCGCCGTCGGGACGCCCGAGTTGTAGCCGTTCACGTCCGGGGTGCAGGGTAGCGTGGCGTAAGCGTCGCCGTATGGATCGCTCGCTGCGGTCCCCGCGGTCGTGCCTGCAGTGGGCGGATGGTGACCGTAAGGATCCCAGTTCAATCCCCTGCCGGTGAAGTAGAAGATCCCGTCGAAAGACTCTCCCGGGGTGGTGTCCGTATTGAACATGAGAAGCCCGGCAAGGCCCGGTCCAGCCACCCCTGCGTCTCCGCTCAGACCTGAGGTATATGTAACTTGACTGCTGTTGCTGGTCAGTTGCAAGTTGCCGTCGCGTGCCAGGATGCGGACGTGGTTGGCGTGCTCGTGGAAGGGGTGCTGCCAGCGCCCCTGGCCGATGGTGCGGATGAGCAGCAGCTCGCCCGGATGAATGTGCGGGTTGCCATTGTAGGGCTGGTGAGGATACTCAGACGCGTAATTGGGATCCATCACATCGGGCATGGAGCGGCCATTGATCAAGAAGTACGCCGGATGGTAGGGCTCGGTCTGTACGTCGAGGCTGCATCCATTCGCGCCTGCGGTGCAACCCGCCTTTGCGAGGACTTGCGCTTGAGCCTGGCGGTGAATTCGGGTATCCATCTCGGCCCACTGGAACAGGTATTCCCGGTCGTAGCAGCTGCCTGGATGGTCGTACGCAGCGTGCGCGAGCCGGAAATCGGATTCACCCCAAAAGGATTGCGCTTGCGCGTTCAAGGCGTGGTAGCCGGCGTTGCAGTTTGCAGGAATGGTCGCCGGAAGGACAATGAGAGCGCCGTACAGCCCCATCTCGATCTGCAGGTCGCCCTGCGTCCCGCTGTAGTAGGGGTGGGTTCCGGGTTGGGAGGCAACGAAGGTGTAGGTCACCGTCTGGCCCGGAGTCGCCTCACAGGCCAACAGACCCTGCGGATTCGCAGTACTATTGGGACATGTGGACGTGAGCACAAAGCCCGGAAACAGGATGGACGTGTTGCCGGCAGCACCGGGTAGGCCATTCAGAAGCTGGATCGTGACCGTCTGCCCTTCCGTGACAATTAACGTGGGGCCGGGGACCTGCATCGAGGGGCAGGCTTGGTTGGGCAGCGTCGGCGCAAAGGCCGTCGGCGGCACGTTACACCCGTAACCCCAAGAGTAGACCGCTTCTCCGTCCGGCTGATTGAGGTAAGCGTCCTGGGCCGTCAAATTGAAGGTCGGACCGGTGATGCCGGGAGCCGCAGCGAACGTGGTTGGCACCAGAAATAGCGTAGCTGCCAGCATCAGTGCCAGGAGCAGATGCGTTTTCGAAATCATCTTTTTCATTTTTGTCTCCCTCATTGCCGCCCTCCTAGTTGCAGGTGTTTCCAAACGTGCTGCCGGCAGTGTTTGGCATGCCAGCTGGGACTACGCTCGTGCAGATGTGGACCTCGGTCATCATGCCGCCGAAATTTTCGGCATCATTCGACAGGTGGTCGAGTTGCGGGGTATAGAGATAGAACGTGCTGCCCGCCCCATAGAGTTTTGCAGCGCAGCCCGGGCCTAAGAAGGCGCTGCAGCCGGCGTCGCTCGCATCGAGGATTACGTCGAGCGATTCGCCGCCGCCGAGCGTAATCGAGTTAGTCCAGAATTCGGTGTTGTTTCCCGCCTGGTCGCGCAGGAGCTTGGCATTGAAACCCACCTCGTGCATCGGGATACCCAGGGACTGCAGCGTGTGATATTCCGAGACGGACAAGTTGACGAGGCGCAGCAGGGCCCTGCCGCCCGCTGGAATGTTAATGATGGCTGGCAGCGGTTGCGAGTAGTGCATCTGGCCATCAGTCGTGACGGTGGCTTGCGGCCCGGCCGCGGTTGTGTCGGGGTAGCTCCGCCCGTTCAGCAGGAAGTACTTGTCCTTCATGTCGACGAACATTTCCGGGTTGAAGGTCATGCCGACGAAGTGGAAGTTCGGATCAAACCCGTGCATCTGGATGGGGTACTCGACGTCGTAGGCCGTGGAGGCGTCGCCGTCGTTATAGGTGTACCTTTGCGAATTGGCAAGCAAATCGGTGCTTTGCGTGGCGCCAGTGTTAATAGCCGGCATGGTGGCGCTGCACAAAATGTCGCGGCCGGGATTGCAAGCCGTGCGCAAGTCCACAACCGGATTGGTTGTGGGCTCGGCGATCCCATTCTGGTAGCCGAGATAGGTATAGAGGTTGCCGCCCTGCGGCACGCGGTCCTGACGCGGCCTCACGTGAAGCTGTCCCACCATGCCCATCTGCAGGTGCTCGGGCGGAGTGATATGGCAGTGCCAGAAGTAAGTCCCGGCATCCGGCGCGAGGTAGTAATAGGTGAAGCTGGCGCCGATGTTGATGGCGACGGATGCGTCGGGAACGCCATCATAAAACGATGAAGCGTTGGGGTAGCCGTGGAAGTGAACGGTGTGCTGCTCGAACAGGTCGGGGCGCATGATCATGCCCACGTTGGTGAGAGTGAGAAAAAACTCGTCGTCCTCATCAAAAGCTGCCAAGGGGGCCGGGATATTTCCATTCATCACGCCGATATCCATGATCTGGCGGGGATCCACATGTCCGTCGTATCCGGCGGGAGAAGCGGCGACGGCAGCATTGTCGTTGCCGGTATCAGAGGCCAGTCCAGCCGTATTATCAAGGTACTGGAAGGCATATTCCTGGAAGCCGCTCGGCGTCAAGGCGCTTCCGCTGGCCACACAGCTAATGTTCCAAGTTCCTGCATAACCGGGCGGGGTGCTTGTGCCGCCCTCCGCAGTGACATTGGAGATCACCACTTGTGCTCCGGCAGAAAGGCCCAAGGGAGCGTCCGTCCACGCCGTTACTGTGGTCGAGGAAGCGGTTGTGCTCGGGCAACCCGGGACAGTGGCGGGAGCTGCAACTGGGCCCTCGACGATGTCACTGACGGTCACGATCGTCGCGATGTTGGGGGCCAAACCCACCGCGCCGTTCCATGAGAACCCCGTAGCAGGAGCCGGGGGCCAAACTGTGTACGGCGAGGCTCCACTCGTTGCGCCGTCGGTCGTGGCCGGGTCGCCTGGCAGTAATGGTGTTTTGCAGGTAGAGCTAGTGGCACAGCCCAGCCATGGGCTGTTGAAGATATACGGGAACTGGGTCGATGGAAGACCCGCTGCTACATCCGCCAAGCCAGAGAGCGGTCCGAACGAAAACATGAAAATCTGCGTGCCGTCGCCCATCGTCGAAAGGCCGTCACCGCCCGAGATTTGTTGGCACTTGATGGCGCCGTTCACGACACTAGGCACAACAGCAGCAGTCTGCGCCGTCCCGGGCGTCGCCAGATTGGAAAATTGCGTCGGGCCGTTGTACGCGGGTTCTGTGTTGTTGCACCCCGCATTAAGGGGCGTCGTGACGCAATCGCTCCCGGTCAACGGGTGCGTGATGGTACCCGCCGGACATTGCACTCGGAAGGACTGGGCTGCTGCCGGTAGTGCCGCAGCAAAAATCAGTGCGGCCAGAAAGCATGGAGCTCCCACCTTCCTGACCATGCCAGTTAACAGTATTGTCGAACAAATCGAATTCGGCTTTCTCATGACGATGCAGCCTCCTCCTTGAACTCGCCGGCGCGAGGAGCGCGCGGCAAACACTTGCTCCACATCTGCGCTGGTATTGGCTGGGCCGATTACGCCAACCAGCGGTTCCAACAGTTGCAAGAATGGAAAGGAATTGAACAAGCTGTAAAGGATCGACTTCCACGCCAACCTGGAAGTATAAGAAGCGAGCCGCGTTCGGCCCCGCCACCCGATCTCAAAGAACTTTGCCAGATCCGCCAATCTTTGCTCCCACTTCGAAGTCAAGTTTCAGATCCGCACAACCATGCCAACACTGGGATACGCCTACCCCGGTTCTGCACATAACCCAGTGTTTCTTGGATCCGACCCCGCTCCTTAGCTTTAACCGTCAAACTTTTTTGCCTCATCTGCTAAAACACAGTTTCGGCAACGTATGGCAGAGACTACTCTCACAAAGAAAACATTCTTTGCGCTCAGTCAAGCAGATGTAAAAAAATAAGAGGCATTGTAAAATTTGAAACGAGAAAGGGAATGGGAGGTACAGGACGTTCGGCACTACTTCTCTTGGAAGCGATGAGGAACACAGCGGGAAACAGGGCAGGCATGAATTTCAGGTGCTGGAGAATGAACGAACGGCGTCCTAGACAGGAAAGAGCTTTTGATCTAACCCGCGACAGCATAAAGCATCCGATTTTTTCGCTCTTTGCTGAGGAGCAAACACAGCAGGAAAGGGACTGGTAAGGTTTTGAAGTACACGATTACGCCGCTCGAGGATGACTAATCGAGCTGGGTTCCGGCCTTGCCGCTCGCGGGTAGCTCGCTTGCGGCATCTTTTTTTCGTGGATTGGTCAATGGAACCGGGAAACCAAACATGTTTTGTACCCGAAGATTGGCATGAGCCGACAAGGGATTTACGACTGTCTCGGAATGCTAGTCGGGCGATAAAGCCTGGAGATCATGTAGACGTTGTGATTGGCACGCTTCGTGCTAAGCCAACTGATGGTAAAGTTACCCGAGCCGGGAAAACCGTAACGATACTCGGTCCTGGTGGGAGAAAATAAGCTTCGCGCAAGAAAGGCGTGCCCATGAACAAGAACCTCTTTGTGAGACCGGTAGCAGTAGCAGCTGGCTTCCTCTTTTTGTGTGTGGCGCCACGGCTGACCCACGCGCAGAACGCTGCGCCAGGTCCGGCGCAAACTCCGCACACAGTCTCGCCTGCGGCTCAGCCGAAGAAAGACACTCACCCACCGGACATTTATGTCGGTATGACGTTTACGGATGAACAGAAAGCAAAAATTTACGCGATTACTCAGAATGCTAAGGTCCGCGTCGACGCTGTGAACAAAGATGAAAAGCTAGACTCGGACCAGAAACAGGCGATGCTCGACGGATTCCGGCGTATCGAAATCAGCGAGATTTTCAAGGTTCTGACGCCAGAGCAGCAAGTTGAAATTCGCAAGCGCATGCGCGCCCAGCGCGCCGCAGCGCAGCAACCGGAGCAGCAGAAGAAGAACCCCACGCGGCAGTGAAAACCTATGAGGGTGCAGATCAGTCCTGAACGACCTTACCTGAAAATGGCATGGAAGTCCTCCTTTCTGCGCCTCCGATCCTTCGTGCGCCCTGAAATTGAGCGCTTCCTCCTGTTTCTGAGTTCGACTACCCCTCCTCGCAACCCAATTGAACCACCCCGGTAGGTGTTGTAGCTTGGTGCGCAAGTGACCTCCTCCCGAAAGACCCGCTGTTCTCTTTCGTGGGGGACACGGGGTTTGGGTTTAAGAGAGTTTCGTCAACCAACAACGAGTCACGGTAGACAGATGCCACAGACGCTTCGTACGGTCACAAGACAGAGGGTCTCGTGGTGTCTCCATCGTCCCGATCGCAGACCGCACTTGGCTATTCTGTTCCCGCAGGAGGAAGTAATGAACCTCGCATCTCTTCAATCTTCCAATCACCGAAGCCCGCTCCGGCTCCTCGCCAGGGGCAGACCCTACCTCCTCCTTGCCTGCGTGATACTGCTTGTCGCTTCCGGTCTGCGCGCGCAGCAGGCCAACGACAGTGTGACCGTGGACAAGCAGACGCTCGAATTGATGTTGCAGAGAATCGACCAGCTTGAGGCTCGCGTCCGCCAACTCGAGGCCGACAAACAGCAAGCTGCGGGTGTTACTACCTTCTTCGCTTCAGCACCCAGCTCTTTACCCGCCTTTGCTTCGACTTCCCTTTCCGCCTCCTCTGCCCCCTCAACCGTTCTGCTGTCTTCTCCAGCCCCCGCGAAGCCCGCCGCACCAATGCTGATGGGATCTGTGCAGTCGCAACCGACCTCACCCAGTCAGGCGACTCCCGGTCAGACGGGCGCCGGCCAGCAACAAGAACCAGAGTCCTCGCAGTCGGAAAATGTAATGGCTGAGCGAATGGACTTGAGCAAGACACTGCTTCGCATCCGCGGATTCGGAGATGTTTCGCTCGTCGGCGGAAACCGCCAGGCCTTTCCGCCAACCAACCAGCTGGCTCAAACCACGTCCTTCGCCCTTGGTCAATTGGATTTGTTCACCACTTCCGACATTTCGGATAAATTTAAATTCATCAGTGAAATTGTGTTTGAAGCCGGCCCCGACAATATTTATGGCGTGACCACGGGCTCGTACAATACCTTCACCGTCGACATCGAACGATACATCATCCAGTATTCTTACAATGACTATTTCAATGTTTCGGCGGGGCGCTGGCACACCGGCATCGGCTACTACAACACCGCCTACCACCACAGCACGTGGTTGCAGACCACCACCGGCCGCCCCTTGTTGTTTCAGTTCGAAGACCGCGGCGGCATCCTCCCCATCCACAGTGTCGGTGTAACTGCTACTGGCCTGATCCCCTCAGGGCCGCTCGGATTGCACTACCTCGCCGAGATAGGCAATGGCCGCGAATCCCGAACGCCATTGACTGCCGAGCCCGTGCAAAATGTGATCGATGATTCGAACCACAAAGCCTTCAACTTGGGCCTCTTTGCCAGGCCGGAAAAGCTCCGCGGACTCCAAGCCGGTTTCTCCATCTACCGCGACGTGCTTTCCCCGCAAAACTCCAACCGCATCGGCGAGACCATCATGGCTATGCATGCCGTGGTCGTACGCTCCAATTACGAATGGCTGAACGAAGCCATGGTTATTCGCCACTCGATACTCGGCCAGACCAAGGTCTACAATACCCCCGCTTTTTACACCCAGATTTCTCGCCAGTTTGGCTCTTTTCGCCCCTATTTCCGGTATCAATATATCAACGCGGCAAAGACCGAACCGATCTTTCCAGACGTGGGTTTGTATGAAGGCCCGTCGGTAGGTGTGCGCTTCGACGCCAGCGAGTTCGTGGCTTTGAAACTTCAATATGACTACACTGTCCAGCGCCAACAACCCAACTACAATACGGTGACGCTGCAGATCGGATTTACCTTCTAGAGAGCATCGCGAATGGCGCGTCTGGCAAGTCTCGTGATCGTCCTGGGCCTCGCGGCGTTGCTCCTCGCGGCGCCGCCGCGCGAGACCGCCCCCGCTGCTTCCCACCCCCGCCCAGAACAGAACATACCGACGCAACCTCTCGCCATCGTCGTCAACCGCTCGAACACTGTCGACGACCTCTCGATGGCGGAATTGCGCAAGGTTTTTCTGGGTGAACGAAGCCACTGGCCCAACGGGCGCCGCATCACTCTCGTCATGCGTGAACCCGGCGAACCAGAACGCAAAACCATCCTCAAGGATGTTTGCCAGATGAACGAGAGCGAACTCAAGAACCATTTTCTTCATGGCCTGTTCACCGGCGAAATTCTCGTATCGCCAAAAATCCTCGCTACTCCCGTTGGAGTGCGAAAATTCGTTTTTAATGTGCCTGGCGCCATTGGCTACTTGCGCTTGACCGATGTCGACAACACCGTGAAAGTCGTGAGGGTCGACGAGTTTCTCCCCGAGGATAAAGGATACAAATTGCACGTGGAGGTCCGGCTGGCCAACTGATATGCCCGCATCAGCCAAATACGAAGCTGCACAGAGCCCCGTGGCTCTGGTCTCAACTGTCGATCGCGTGCTGAGCGCCATTTTGCGGCACAACGCCACGCTTCTTCTCGTGCTGGTTTTCTGCGCCGTTGCGGTCGTGAGCGCCTTTGTGATCCGCGACCTGCAGACCGCCAATGCCGAAGCGCAAAACATCTATGCGGTGTCCGTGCAGGGGCTTCGCCAGATCGGTGAGTTGCAATTTGACGCCCAAGAGACACGCCGCGCCACTCTTTACGCCCTGACCACCAGTGACAGCAACCTCCAAGTGGAGTACGCCGATCAGTCCCGCGGCGCGGACCAGCGTGTTACGGACGGCATTGCTCAATATCTGCGCCAGGCAAAGTTGCCCGCGGAAATTGAGCTCGCCAACCGGCTCACCCGCGATTGGGCCAATTATCTCAGCGTCCGGGACGAAGTTTTGGCCGACATTCTGGAGGGAACCACCAAGGAAGCCGTGAGCCTCGATCTCTCCGGTGGCGTGCCCTCCTTTGAGCGCGTCCGTGAGGACTTGAACGAGGTGAAGCGATCGTACGATGACCAGGCGTCACAGCGCCTCGCCAACGTTGTGGCAACTTCTCGACGCTCCGCGGTCAGGCTCATTGGCATCCTGGGCTTCACCTTTCTCCTCTCCAGCACCGCCGTCTGGGCCATCCAACGCAGCCGCATGCTCAGCGCGATACAACTGGCCAAACTGCAGATGGAATTTGTTGCCTCGGTCTCGCACGAATTGCGCACCCCACTGGCGGTGTTGAGCTCGGCGGCAGACAACATTGCAGACGGCCTTATCGAAGGAAAGGTCGACCTGCACAAATATGGCACCGTGCTCCAGAATCAGAGCCGGCAGATGTCCAGCCTGGTCGACCAGATTTTGTTGTTTGCTTCAACTGAGGACCGCCAACGGCGTTACGTCCTACAGCCGTTGGATGTCACGCAAATCATCGCTTCGCTCGAGGCCAGCACCCGCGAGCTGATCCAAGGCGCCAGATTCGTCCTCGAGCGACACATCGATCCCGGCCTCCCCCAGGTGATGGGCGACCTTGCTGCCCTCACTCAGTGCCTTCAGAATCTGATTGGGAACGCCGTGAAATATGGCGGCGAGAGCCGTTGGATTGGTTTGCGTGCCTTTGTCGCTCCCGCGGAGCATTACATTGGCCAGGAACTACGTATCTCCGTTTCGGACCGGGGCATCGGCATTGACCGTTCCGACCTTCCGCACATTTTCGAACCCTTCTATCGCAGTCCCCGCGTGAACGCCATGCAGATTCATGGCACTGGCCTCGGTCTGTCCCTGGCTACGCGTATCGCAGAAACCCTGGGCGGAAGACTCTCTGTCGTTAGCGAACTTTCGGTTGGCAGTACCTTTACTCTGCACCTGCCGATCGTAGAAAGAGAAAGGTTGGAAATGACTGGCGTCGCATCCCAGCCGAATTCCTCAAGACAAACATGAACGAGAACATCCTGATCGTTGAAGACGAAGAAGCCCTGCGCATGACTCTGCAGGACCGCTTGCGGAGTGAGGGCTACGTCGTCGATTTCGCTGTCGATGGCGAGCAAGGAACGGAAAAAGCCACTCAGCTCCCCTTCGACCTGATCATCCTGGACATCATGCTCCCGCGCCGCAGCGGCCTCGACGTGTGCATGGACATTCGCCGCGCCGGCCTTGCCACTCCCATCCTCTTGCTGACGGCTCGCGGCCAAACCAGCGAAAAGGTTGTGGGCTTCAAGCTCGGCGCCGATGATTACGTCACCAAGCCCTTCGATACCCTCGAGCTCATGGCCCGCATCGAAGCCCTTTTGCGCCGCGCCCCTACCAAATCCGGCGCTGCTCCACTTGGCAGCTCGGGACTCCATCAGTTCGGCTCCATCGCGCTCGACATACGGGGCACTCAAGTAACTCGCGATGGTCAACCGATTTACCTCACCGCTCGCGAGTTTCAGCTCTTTCGGTACTTTGTCGAGCACCAGGGGGTTACTCTGTCTCGGGACGAACTGCTCCGCGAAGTCTGGGGCCATGAGGCCGGCACATTCACGCGCACCGTCGATGTGCACATCGCCAGCTTGCGCCAGAAGTTGGAGCGTGTTCCCAAAAAACCGGAGATGATCTTGACCATCTCCGGACTGGGTTACAAATTTCAGGGATAGGAGAGGAGAGTCCAGCTCTCGGAGAAATTCGCCGGCTTACGCGCGCGGTTCAGGATTCTTGCAGCGCTTTTATCGCGGCCAGAGCCCGACCGCGATGTGACTCGGTGTACCACTTGGGAGCGTATTCTTCCAGAAGATCGAACAGGTCGACCAGAGTCTCTCTCGCCTCCGCAACCCCCCGCTCTTCGAAGTTGCGTTCCCTGCCAGCCACTTCACTCCGCTCCTCAATTTGCTGTAGACTCACGTTCGTTCCCCTTCCGGAGTGCGCGTTGGTGGCATGAAAGCTCTGCGTTGTGTAGCGACGCCTCGCAACGCGCGCTTTGCGATCCACGATTTGATTAGACCCGAATAACACCCGAGGTCTCAAGAACTCAGTGACCTGAGTCACCTAGGTCTAAGTCACAACGCTCGGATTGCCGTGAGGGGGAGGCCAGGGTGGGGGGATTGTTATGGCAATGGTGGAAGGATCCCGTTAAGGTCCTTCCAAAGGTCATTAGGGATCGACCGAATGTGGTTTTCTTCGGCTATGGTTCGCGCGGGAGAGTCTTCGTTTCCCACTGAGGCCCGCTAGACTGGATCAACCTCGGCTGTTGGCTTCTTAACTCTCTGTCGCCGAAGGTGCCTTACCGCTCCCGGCTCATTCCCGCAAACCTCGCAAGCACCTCGACCCGGTAGCCAGCCAATCCAAGTCTTGAAGTCCGACTCTCGCTGACCGCATCTTCACTGTTTTCTTCGCCGCCCGTCACCGGCGACCCGAGTTCCGATCGAAGCAAAGGAAATACGGGATCTCGGGTGCGGGCCGGGCCTTCGAATCATGACTGGAGAATTCAGTGAGCCGCCGAGCTGCGCCGCTTCTTTGATCCGGCCCCTAACAACGTCGCGAGCCCTGCTCCCAGGAGCAGCAGGCTGGATGGCTCGGGAGTGGAGATTGCACCACTCACCATAGGGTCATACGCAGTATTACCAAGGCTATCAACGTACTGCACGCTATTCCCCATGCCATCCGGCGCAAAAGATGGATCGGCAAGACTCGGGACGCCATCGGTGAAACTGCCCGTGAACTCGATCCAATTGAAAAGAGACGAGCTCGTGAGACTGGCAGTATCCATCAGGAAGTTACTGAAGTTCGGATCCGTTGAATAGTTAAATCCCGGAGCGTAAACCCATGAAATCGGATCGGATCCTGTTCCCGGACCCACTGTACCGTCGAGGTATCCTGAAAGCACACCGTTAACCGCAGTCAAAGTGTTGTCAACGCTCGAGAAAGTAACCGTCCCGTTGAACGAAGCACCCGACGCGAAGGTCATCGTGACCGAGTCCGTTTGATCTGCTTTTGCTTGCGACGCAACGAAGCCGATCGCAATAACCAGCGCTAAGACAAAAAAGATTCTTTTGAGGCTCATGCAGTCTCCTTCAGCGGATTCATAGGGCTATGTGCAATCGGGGTGCCAATGGAGCGTACCCCCTGTCTGGAACGGGTACTCCCACAAAGTACAGTGCGTCACCACCGCTGGCATTCACCTCGTGCGGACTAAGAGCCTGAGTAAGCTCTGTTCCTACAGGGGATTACACTGATTTCACCCTCTGTGCTCAGGCCCAACGCCTAACTCAGTCGCATCTTTCGCCGGCGTTGAAGGCAACTAGGTAACTATCGTGAACGCAAGGGCTTTCGCTCAAGCTGTGCATCCAGACAGTCAAATCCCTTGCATAATTTTGGCAAAAGGGTCAACCAATCAGTAATGCGGCCATAAATTACATAACCTATTATTATGCGACGGCCTCTGGGTCCCGCATACAAAGGAACCAAGCTTGCGCGCCAGCAAAGACAGGGTAGGCCCCTTCATCAATTATAACTAGGCGCTTCTTGTCCCTTGGGCGCGTAAGTATGTTTGCGAGCAGTCGATTCAGAGGGCCCTATCTGTGAACAAAATGCCCTGCACAATTCCGGAAGTGCGGCCCATGTCAGGGACCTCGGAGCCCTCTTGCTCGAAGACAGTCCCAGCATGGATGGCGACTCTGACTATTGTTCTTTCGCTTGTGCTGTGTGCGCCTTCGGCAATCTCGCAACAGGTTCCACCAACTCCGCGAAGCGACAGCGACGTAGAAAGCGCTGCGCGCGCCCGTCCTCTCACAATTCCTGTGCCCAAGCCGAGGACCGCAACAACGGATCCGCCACAAGAAGCCTCAAGCTCTCTGCAAGTGACCGCTGACGGGAACCTGCTCACGATCCAGGCGAAAGATTGCGCGCTCTCGGAAATTCTGGATGCGGTGCGGGCGAAGACTGGCGCAAGCATCGACGTCTCGGGCCGCACCTCAGAGCACATGACCGTCAAAATCGGACCGGGCCCCGCGCGCCAGGTTCTCTCCTCGCTTCTCGGTTGGACAGAATTCGACTACGTGATTCAGGGTTCGGACGCGGACTCGGTGGCAATTCAGAGCATCATGCTCATCCCCAAGACCAAGTCGTCACCCACCGCGCCGGCTGCCGGCACGCCGGCATTGGGACCAAGTCGCCAGCCACTGGCAGGTCAGCCGCGCACGGCTATCGAACCGACGCCTGCTCCAGTGGAAACACCGGAGCCCGAGGCTGCGGCTCCCGCGCAGCAACCAACCGCTGACGCAGCGCCGGTCGCCCCCGCAGTTGAACGCTCAGCAGCAGCTGCTACCTCGGCAATCACACCTGAGACCGGGTCGGCAACTTCATCTCAGGGTAAGGGCACGGCTGAGATGATTCAGGACATGCAGCAATTGTTCCAACAACGCATGCAGATTCAGCAGCAGCATAATCAAACGCCTGGCGCGCCACCGCTCCCTTCGCACTGAGCGCCCTTTCCCTTCCTGAACCGGAAATTCTCACTGCTCTTCTACCAATTGAACATCGTGCCGTCTTCCTTGCGATTTACAGGCAAGTACGCGCGTTGATACGGAAATTTTGCCGCGAGAGATTCGTCGTAATCGACGCCGAAGCCCGGAACATCCCCGGGATATAGAAAACCTTCTTTGAACGAGTAGGCATGCGGAAAAACCGCGTCGGTTTCCCTGGTATGCACCATGTACTCCTGAATGCCGAAGTTGTTGATGGCAATATCAAAATGCAGCGCCGCGGCCATGGACACCGGGGAAAGGTCGGTCGCCCCGTGACAGCCCGTGCGCACATGATAGAGTTCCGCGAGTGCAGCGACCTTTTTCAGATGCGTGATTCCGCCGCTGTGCACGATCGTCATCCGGATGTAGTCGATCAACTGCTCGGTGATCAGGATGTGCGCATCCCAGATGGAGTTGAACACTTCACCCAGAGCCAGCGGCGTGGTGGTGTGCTGGCGAACGATCCGGAATCCCTCCTGAAGCTCCGCAGTTACGGCATCTTCGAGCCAGAACAGATGATATGGTTCGAGGCTTTTGCCCAGTCGCGCCGCCTCAATGGGAGTCAGCCGATGATGCACGTCATGCAGCAAATGGATTTCGTCGCCGAATTTGAGGCGAAGCGATTCAAACAACTTGGGAACGTGCAGAAGATATTTTCCCGTGGACCAAAGATTCTCTGGAGGCAGGCCCTTCTCGGCCGGCTCGTAAAACATTTTGTCTTTCGCGACGCCATACGTTGATTGCAGTCCGGGAACGCCCGTTTGCGCGCGCACCGCGCGGTAACCCAGCGAAATGTATTTTCCGACTTCCTCGGACGTCTCCTCAATATCTCTGCCGTTCGCGTGGCCGTAGACAAGCACGCCATCACGGCTCTTGCCGCCCAGCAAATTGTATACCGGCGTATTCAACGCTTTGCCCTTGATGTCCCACAGCGCCATGTCGATCGCCGCGATCGCCGTCATGGTGACCGGGCCGCGGCGCCAATACGCTCCGCGATAAAAATATTGCCAGATGTCTTCGCTCTGGAAAGGATCGCGGCCGATCAGGCACGGAATCAAATGGTCCTGAAGGTAGGAAACCACCGCGAGTTCGCGACCATTTAAGGTGGCATCGCCCAACCCATAAATGCCCTGATCGGTGTAAACCTTCAGCGTCACAAAATTCCTGCCAGGCGAACAAACCATCACTTTCGCGTCAGTGATCTTCACAAGGACTCCCCATCCCACATTGCGTACAGCCTAAAATACCACCAGCCTGCGGAATCATGCGGGGAATCGCTCTTGCGACCGCAGGTATTGCGCCGAACCTTTGTCGAGAAACAGCGTGGTGTTCGGATGCGTCCGCAGAATCGACGCCGGCGCCAGCGGACTGATTGCGCCCTCGCAGCACGCCTTCACGGCCTGCGCTTTCCTCGCGTCGGGCACGATGGCAAGAATTTCCCTGGCTTTCAAAATCTGACCGACCGACATGCTGATGGCCTGCCGTGGAATTTCCGCAACATCATGAAACCACCCTTCCCCAACCTGCTGCCGCCGGCAAGCCTCGTCCAGCTCCACCACCACGAAGGCGTCCTCATTCTCGAAATCCGCGGGAGGATCGTTGAACGCCAAATGGCCATTTTCGCCGATGCCCACGAACGCAACATCGACCAGCCGCGCATTCAACTCTTCCCCAGCGCGGCGAATCACTTCGCTCACTTCGCCTTCGCCGTCGAGCAAGTGATACTTCTCGATACCCACCTTGTGAATCAGCCGGTCCAGAAGATATCTGCGGAAACTCGCAGGATGCGTGGAAGGTAAGCCGATGTATTCGTCGAGATGAAAGAGCTCAACCGCTGGCCAGGAGATGCCGGGCAGCGCCGTCAGGGCGTCAAGAAACTCAAATTGCGATGCTCCTGTCGCTGCGATGATCCGTGCGGTGCCGAACTCGCGAATCGCCTTGCGAATCGAAGCCGCTGCGTGCTCAGCCGCCGCGCGGCCCAGAGCGCGTTTGTCGTCATACACTTTAACGATCAATTTCCTGTGCCCTCGAGCCGTTGCGTCTGGTTTGCCAGGTTGCAGTGCCTGGTAGTGTCCCACAATTCCAGCAAGTCCTCAGGAGGTCGGACCTGTTTTGCACAGTCGTGCACAGCTTTCCACAGGAAATCGGCGAGAGACCTCTTGCCAGGAAATTGGAGTGGGGATACTCTCACGCCAGATTGAGCCGGGAGGCCTCAAAAACTTCGCGGCACAATTGAAAGAGGGCGCAAGAGCCGCAAGGTTCCTGCGCCCTCGATTTTTTGCCGTCCTGCGTGCCGCTCTCAATTCCCTTCTCCTCTTTTTTCCCTGTGCTCCTCCCGCGCCTTCTTGCGCTTCTCCTGTAGGGGACGCCTTCTGCCTGCCCGCCGAAGCCTTGGCGAAGGCGGGAGGCGCGCTGTTTGCGTCCCGCAAGCTCTTGCGGGACGGTCCGCAAAGCAAGGGCTTGACCGGCATAAGAATATACATATACTGGTATACAGAGGGATGACGCGCTAAAGCCCGTCAGGTGGGTTGGAACGTCACTACGGGATTTGCGGACCCTTCCTCGCGCTGTGAGGATCGACATCGGGCATGCACTCTTTACCGCCCAGGAGAGCAAGACCGACCCTTCCGCTAAGCCCATGAAGGGCTTTGGCGGCGCCAGCGTGCTTGAAATCGTAGCTTCGCACCACGGCAATGCGTGGCGAGCCGTGTATACAGTGCGTTTTCGGGACGCCATCTATGTTTTGCACGTATTTCAAAAAAAGTCGACAAAGGGAATCGCCACACCGTCGCGGGAGATCAATTTTATCAGGCAGCGGCTCGCGGAAGCCGAACGAGACTACCGGGAAAGGCAGAATTGAAATGAAACGCAAGGCGAAAAAAACAAGCAGGCGCGTTCCTCGCGTAATGGAGGGCAGCGGAAACGTCTTCGCAGACCTTGGCCTTCCCAATCCCGAGCAAGAGTTGGTCAAGGCACAGCTAACCCTGCAAATCTACAGAATCCTCAAGAGTAGCGGGATGACACAGGTGGAGATCGCCAAAATCCTCGGCGTGCAACAGCCCCAGGTCTCTTTGCTGATGCGGAACCGGGCGGGCAACTTCTCCGTCGGACGCCTGATGGAGTTTCTCACCGCCTTGCGTCAAGACGTCGAAATCACCGTCCGGCCCGCCCGCAAGGAACATGGCGCGCTCTCAGTTATCTCCGTGTAATGCGACGCACACCCGTTCGCGGTTTGGATTCTTGGCGCATGGCAAAGCTCAGGGAAGGTTACAGTTCCTAGCCGAAAGTAAAGAGCGGAGGATTCGAAGAAGGATATCCGCGATCAGATATCAGGAAGCAGTGGGCGGCGATCCGGAGGCGGGCGGGGAGTGAGTTGTATGAGCGGGAATTGTCTACGAGGCTGGGGGCTGCACGATAACCGGGATTATTTCCATGTGTATATACACTGGGGTCTTGCTAGCGAACCTTTGCGCGATGGCTTTGTCCTTCTTGTTGGCTTTTGGAAGAAAATATGTATTTCTGCAACGAACCGCCATTTGGCCCCACTTGTTCGGTGGACTGATAGCTTTGAGATGCGGGATTCTGCAGCTGCTCAGCAGAGAGGTCCTTCCAAATTGTTGCTGATGCTTGCGTAAATTCACCTCCGAAAATGCTCACTCCAATGAGTGAAACCTGGAGCAAAGAACGGCTCGATGGCACTCCCTATGGTCGCCGCGGTCTGAATAATATTAAAGTAAATGGCTCTCGGACCACTAAACTGCCGGTCATTCGAGTAGATGCTCGTAATGTGGTCGAGGGAGAATGGATAAATGTTAGGCGGGCCTGGTAGTATTACTTAAGTACGTTGACAACTTTTTATTTACTACCGCTTTACTTACCATTGTCGGTACGCCGACATTCTTTCGCTGCCGACGCATTGGACGGGTAGCAGCGCAAGCCCGCCAGACACGCGCTATTTCTCCGGGAAATAGCAGACGGAGGAGAGTTCCTTATTCTTCGCCACGTCCATCCAGCACTGCTTTTCTTTGTCAAAAAGCTTCGTCATCGTGGAGGGGCGCAATTCCGAGGTCACGAATTCGCCTTCGCCACCCGCCGGTTTGCGGACCTCAATCACCTTGCGCAACACGCCCTCCGGCGAAGTCAGAAAGTAGGTCCGGACGGTGGGCGTTTCGCGGAAGATGACGATGTCTTGGTGGTTTTTTGCGGAAACATTGAAGCCAATCATATCCGTTCCTCTAATTTTGGCGGCAACCTGCTTCACGGCCACAGCCTCGCGGTGTGGAGTCAGGCCCAACAGGTTGGAAAGCGTTGGGGGCATCTGCGCGTCCTTGCCCATGTCGTGGAGCGTGCGGCTAACCATCGGGGCCAGGGGCTTCTCTGTGTTGTTGGCTTGTTGGGCCAAGGCAGGCAAGTCCACCAGGGCGGGCAAGCCAGCCAGCACCGCCAGAATCAGCACGATCACTCGTCGCACGCCATACCTCCGCAGGCACATGAAGTGCCGCTCTCTGCTCTTTGACCAAGAAAGCTCTGGAAGTATACACCGGGCGATAGCAGGGCGATGGGAGAGGACCGTTGCCTGAATGAAACGCGCCGTACCGTTCTGGCACCACTTCCGTCCTTTGTTGCCCTCACGGCTTCGACGCACGTCGCCTGTTTCGGCGAGCACTCTCCGGCGTTCCTGGATGATCACCGTTCTCCTCCGTGGCTTAGACGCTTGCAAGCGATTCCCCCTGGCAGGTGGACGCAATCTGTGGAGGGTCGAGGAGAACGCAGCGAGATGCGGAGGAGCGTAATGAGGCTCTTCTTATCTTTCGTCGCGTGCCGCCCTTTCGCTTTTCTCTCGCCTTAATGGCCCTCGCCATGCAGGTACGCAACCACAGGCGGGAGGGACCCTTGTTTCCGGGACGCAGCCCGGCGCAGCGCCTTTTTCGTAACGCACTTCCACGATCATCGTTAGCGCCCACGGCGCAGCGATACTGTTGCGGGAACCCATAATCACCGGCCAAAAACTGAAGCTGAAGAACCTCTCGACCAAAGCAGAGATAGAGTGCATCGTCGTTGACGTCAATTCCGGGCACACAGATATTCCGGAAGTGGGTGTAGGGTTTGCCGAGCCCTGCCCATATTTCTGGCGCGTCTCTTTTCCGCCAGCAGACTGGAGTTCGCGAAGCCCGGAAGCCAAGCGGCTGGCCTCGTCAACTGGCCAGCCGAAACCGGCGGAGACAAAGAAAACGAGGCTCACGCGGTGCGGAACCTCCGGCGCGCTTTTGGTGTAGCGCCCGCATCCGTCCTGGCATCGAACCCTTGTGTCAAAGCTCAAAAGACTCTGCTATCGTTTTGAGGGGTAAACGATGAGGAATACGCGTATGGCAATTCTGGTTTCGGCAATCGTGGCCGTGATCGCGCTGATTGGGATTTTGGGATTGGCGTTGCGCGCGGGAGACAAAACGCCCGCGGTGGGCTCGGAGGCGCCGGATTTCACCCTGAATTCGCAGGACGGAAAATCCATCAGCCTGCATGATTACAAGGGCAAATGGGTGGTGCTCTATTTTTATCCGAAGGATATGACCAGCGGCTGCACAATCGAAGCGCACAATTTTCAGCGGGACCTCGCCAAGTACGACGTCAAGAACGCGGTGATTCTCGGCGTCAGCGTGCAGGACGAAAAGTCGCACCAGGAATTCTGCGCCAAAGAGAGCCTGACGTTTAAGCTCCTGGCCGACACGAAAAAGGAAGTGTCCGAAAAGTACGATTCGGTCATGAATCTCGGGGTGATGAAACTTTCCTCGCGCCACACCTTTTTGATCGACCCGAACGGCGTCGTCAGAAGGGTCTGGACAAGCGTCGACGTGAAAACCCACAGCGACGATGTGCTCACGGCCATCGACCAGCTCAGCAAGAACAACTGAAATTCGCAGCGCCCGCCTGGCAGCGAACCTGTTGCCCGGATTGCGAAGCTCGCCTCGTTTTACCTTGCGAGGTTTCTGCGGCTGGCGTTTTCGAACAGGACTCGTTACAATTCTCCGCGTTTCCCCTGAGGAGTCGCCATGCTTAGCCGAATTGCTCTGCTCGCGGTGTTCGCTTTGTGCCTTTGTTCTATGCTCCCATTGAATGCGTCAGCGACGAAAACGGAGACGGTCACTTACAAGAGCGGTGATGAGACGGTCAGCGGATTCATCGCTTTGCCCAACGGCGTCGGGAAACATTCCGCCATTATCGTAATTCATGAATGGTGGGGCTTGAATGACTGGGTGAAAGAGCAGGCGCAGAAATTTGCGGCGCAAGGCTACGTGGCGCTGGCCGTAGATCTCTACCGCGGGCAAGTGGGCAAAACGGCGGACGAAGCCCATGTCCTAATGCGCGGCTTGCCCGACGATCGCGGCCTGCGCGATCTGGAAGCGGCGTTTGCCTATCTGTCGTCGCGGCCGGATGTCGATGCGAAGAAGATTGGCTCGATTGGCTGGTGCATGGGCGGAGGCTGGTCCATCAAGCTGGCGGAAGACCAGCCGAAGCTTGCCGCTTTTGTCGTGAACTACGGTTCGCTGCCGACCGACAAGGCGCTCATCGGCAAAATCAATGCGCCGATGCTTGGAAATTTCGGAGCCGAAGACAAGGGCATCACGCCTGAAAGCGTTCAGGCATTCGAAGCCGCGATGAAGGCCGCCGGAAAGAGCACCGACATCAAGATCTATGGCGGCGCGGGCCACGCCTTCCAGAATCCGGATAATAGGGATGGTTATCGGCCCGACGCCACGGCCGATTCCGAGAAGCGCATCACTCAGTTCTTCCAGAAAACCCTGAAGTGACTTTCGGGGGAATCTTCAGATTTAAATGTTGGCTAGGACCTTCAGGCCCGGCACGCTCGTCAGCTTTTGGTCGGCAGTAACTAGGACTAGGTCGTAGGCAATGGCCGTGGCAGCCAGAAACCGGTCCGCTGGGTCTTTGTGATCCGGCAGGACGTAGCGCATTTCGTCGACTACCCTGCAAGTAAGAGCAGCTTCGTCTAACGCGAGGTCGTCAACCGTCCGGACAAACCATTGCGCAAAGTCCTCGTGCATTTCGAGCTGCTTTTTCTCGACCAGGATCATTGCTTCCCAAATACTGATGGGCGAAAGAAATCTTTGGTTCCCAGGATCACCCAAGACTTGATGCACCTCAGAGGTCAGCTTGTGGGGCTCGCGGGAGCTCCACAGCCAGATGTGAGTGTCCAGGAGGAGTCTCATTTTTCTTCTGAATCCGAGTCGCGCGCCGCTTCTCAATCGGAGATGTCGCTAATGGGTCGAACGATGTCGCCATGAATTGTCATGGAACCGGCGCCCGTCCCAAACTTGATCTGCTTTGCCGGGTAGGGGTAGGCGGTTCGATTCTGGCGATGGGCTGACCAAAGCGCGTGACAATAACCGGTTTACCAGTCTTGCGCACGCGCTCGAGTACAGCCAGGCAGGTGGCCTTGAATTTGGAGATGGCAATTTCGTCCATGCGCAACTCCTTGCAGGGAAGACCATAGTCAAACCATAGTCTGACCATGATCCAATCCCTGAGGGCTCCTGCTCTGGCGGGGAACTGCTACCATTCGGAATATGTGGCTTGCGCTACGGCTCGTCGTCGCCGCTCGAGGCGCCGCCGGGCTTCTCTGGC
>Ga0307477_10000655_pt1 | contig 34984 bp, 31 predicted proteins | sample atmos_gasesECM2C_FD_203316 | JGI IMG/M metagenome (GOLD analysis project Ga0307477, IMG submission 203316) | Hardwood forest soil microbial communities from Morgan-Monroe State Forest, Indiana, United States - atmos_gasesECM2C_515 | ecosystem: Environmental > Terrestrial > Soil > Temperate...
TGAGCGCCACTGCGTAACACGAGTCGATGAGGTCGAAGCGGTGCCATGAGAGCATGGGCGCTTCACTCAATGCGTCCCAGTGCTCGTGCGGATGGCCGGCCCTGTCCCACGAGTCGGGCGTGGTGGCTTTGCGGTAGAGGTAACGCAGCCACCCTTGTGACCGAGCAGAGAGCGAGGGATACCCCGAGATGGTCCTTCGTATGCCAACGAACGCTCCGTCGCTCACGGCCTCTTCACGCTCGTCCTCTCTCTCAATTTCGGTTTGAGGTCGTCGTCGGCTGGTGGCTCACCATCTCGATCGACCACGACAATTGGCGATTCCGGTCGTTTCATAAAGCGGACTGAGCGATCTTGGACGGGCGCTTTCCTTATGGTCCAGGTTGGCTACATCGACCTGGCGGCCGCTTCGCTCTCCTTGCCGAGTCGGAGAAGGGTCGCCGCCATTCCGATTTTGATCTGCAGCCAACGGAGTCCGAGAAATGGACCAAGCAGCTTCAGATGGATCGGCAGGCGTAGCGTTTGCAACTTCTCTGTGACGAGCGTCCCATCGCCATCGGGCTCAAGACGGTACTCCCAGCGGTTGGTCCTTTCTTGTCGGTCCCGGTAGATGGTGCTCGTCTCAAACACGAACCGACGTGGAGGAACCACTTCAGCGATCCACCCATTCGTCCACCACGACAATCCCAGCGTCCGGTTCCAGCCCCGAAAAGAAGCTCCCGTTGTCCCGGGCGCGCCACTGAGCCACTCAAAGCGTTGCGCCTCCGGTGACCTCTCCGGCATGCGGTCGAGCTGCACGACCTGCGCGAATATCACCTCGGCAGGCGCTCTGATCCGCCTCCTCGCCGTCACCCGCACGCCACCAGCTTCCCTTACTTCGGGCGGTGGCACGCATGGGCTGCGGGAGGTGCAAAAGTGCCGATGCCGATCACGCCCATGGGTGCCGACCCACTCGGCAACGACGGCTCGGAGAGGGTTCGGTCTGCATCAGCTCTGAGCGAGCCCGAGCACCCCCGCCCTATCCGCTTCTGGGCCTGGACGCCAGCATGAGGAATTCGTGCCCACCCGAGCCGCTGACTCAAGGCTCAAGTTTCGCTCCCGTCACCCCCTGACGTGGGGAGCGGACTTCACAAAGCGCGGCCACGAGTCAACCGTCACGGAGCGCCCGGCCTCAAAGTCCCGCGGCTGTGGTATTTCGTCGACGACTCTCGGCTCAGGGCGTCGGGGAGTTGGCGAGGTTCACTGCATGTGCATCCGCCTCGACCTCTGACCACAGCAGCCCAGCCGAGGCACTCGAGCCCGGACCTCGATACCCTCGTGCGAAGTCTGCAGGTGTTCGGCGCCTTGCGGATACGGACACGGAGGTGGTTCATGGACACGTGGCAAGCGATAGACGAGGAGCGCTCAGCGCTGGCCGACGACCTGTCTGCTCTCGACGACAGTCAGTGGGGCGCCCAGTCGTTGTGCAGCGAGTGGAAGGTTCGGCACGTTGTCGGCCACCTGGTCGGTGGGGCGGACGTCAAGATGGGCCCGTTCCTTGGGGGGATGCTCAAGAGCGGTATGAACTTCAACCGCTTCATAGCCCGCGAAGGCCTGTCACTGGGAGCAGCGCCCCCCGACGAGCTCTTGGAGCAGTTCAGGAAGACGATCGGGACGCGTCGTACGCCACCGGGGACGAAGCCTGAGATCACACTCACCGACCTCTTGTGCCACAGCGGGGACATCCGCCGACCGACGGGCCTGACCCGGAGCGTGCCCGAGGCCACGTTGTTGACGGTGGCCGACACCCTGAAGCGCATCGGTTTCCCTCTCCAGGTCAAGAAGCGCATGGCCGGTCTGCGCTTGTCGGCCACGGACGCCGACTGGTCGGCCGGGGACGGTCCTTCCGTGGACGGCCCGCTGGCGTCCCTTATCCTCGTCATGGCGGGACGCAAGGCACCGCTCGAGGACCTGTCGGGCGAGGGAATGCAAACGCTCCAGGCCCGTATGTAACTGGTTTTGGCCGTGGGAAGGAGCTGGGCGGCTGGTTCGGTTAGCCCCATCGGATGAACCGCCCGAGAACATTCACGCTGGGCTGACCGAACGCCCGATGGACCCGCGAGGCGAAACGAGCGATCTACCACCAATGACCGCTCCGTAGCGTTCCCGGCGTGCCGTCTTGTCGTTCCTCCACCCGTTATCGTCGCTCGGTGGTGTCCGACATTGAGCCATCGATCGACTGGGACAGATTCGACCGTGACGGTTACCTGCGGCTCGGACATGTCGGCAGTGATGATGTCCGTCGGCTGCAAGAACGGATCAACTCGATCATGTTGGGCCGGGCCGACGTGGAATACGACCGGCTGATGATGCAACTCGATTCACTGACTGGCGAGGCAGCCGACCTGGGCGAGCAGACGCTGGGGTTCAAGGGCCCATCTCTCGCCTATCGGAAGATCGAAGGTCTCGAGATTGACGGGCTCTTCCGCTCCTGGGTGCAACATGCTGTTGCGGCTGACATCTGTCGCCGCATTTATGGTGAAGGCGTTCCCGTCGCGACGTTCCGGTCGATGTTCATGAATAAGCCCGCCGAGGCCGGTACTCCCCTTTCCTGGCACCAGGACCGCTGGGCATGGCTCGACCGCGATCCGCTCGTCACGATATACACCGCGCTCGACGCCGCCACCGTCGCCAATGGATGTGTGCATGTCATCGCCGGTAGTCACCACTCGCTTGTCAACCCGTGGGACGACTCGGCGTTCCTGGACGAGGCCCACTACCGACAGCACTGCCCGCCGGAGCGTGAAGTTGCCCTCGAGATGGGGTCCGGCGACGTCGTCCTGCTGCATAACTGGCTCATTCACCGCTCCGGCGTGAACCGCAGCGAGTTGCCCCGGCGCGCCTTCAGCGTCTGCTACATGGACGCCCGAACCATCGACCTGTTGGGCCGCACGTACCCCGTTGTCTTTGACAGTGAAGGGCGAGCAACCAGCCTCGACGAATCTACTCCGAGTGCCTTCCCCTTCTTTAGAGGGCCGGAGCAATGAGGGCGAACGACCCACGAGGTATGAACCAGATAGCTGGGTAATCGCACGTCCCTTGATCCAAACAAACCGCGGACGATTTACCGGGATGATCTGCGCTCAAGTTGCTATGGGGTCGAACCCGGCCCCGTTGCGTACTACTCCGGCGTGTATGCCGGAGAAAGCGACCCTCATTCCCGGCCCAGTGTGCCCATCGGATCGACCACCTGGAGGAGCTCCGTCACCAGCTTCTTCACGGTGCGGAAGCGGGAGCGTCCCAAGATCTCGCTGTAGCGATCCTCCCGCTCCCCGAAGAAAACTCGCGGGCGTCGTTCAGGAGGGCTCGACATCGCAAAGTGAGCCGTCCTGTCACTCGCGCACGACGAGGCGAAGCCCTCCGTCGATCATGTCTAGGTCGAGAAGGCGACCGTGACGTCTCTCCCAGGTGCCGTCGGCGAGGTCTGACCGAAGTCGTTCCATCCGCCGGGCCACGAGGTCGGCCGGAAGCAACGCCAAGCCGGAGATGCACGCCCGCACATCGGGATGGAGATACGCGTCGGGCCTTCTCCAGTACGCCCAATTGAACCCGTCGATGCAATCGGCCGGGACGGGAACGGTCTCGACGCGATCGGCATCGATCGTGTCCGCCACCACCTCCGGCCCGATGATCCGGGCCGAGGGCAGTGCGTTGGCTTCGGGGACGTAGTCGGTCGTCAACCAGAAGGTGGAATGCACCTCCGGGTCGAAGGTCAGCACGACCACCCGACGCCCCACCCGCACCATGTCGTGGAGGCCCGCGATCACATCGGTCCAGTGGTGGATGGTGAAGATCGCCATGGCGGCGTCGAACGCGCCATCGGTGAACGGGAGCTCTTCCGCCACGGCATGAACAACCGGAGCCGCGCTGTCGGCGCGTTGGCGCGCCATGACACCCGAAGGCTCGACCGCCACGACGCGGCGACCGGGCGGTTCGTACGACCCGGTGCCCGCTCCCACGTCGACGACCGTGACCGCGTCCGAGAGCGCCGTTTCGATCTGGATCGCGATCCTGGGGTCGGGCCTGCGGTACCTGGCGTACGCACGGCCGATGGTGTCGTACCTGGGGATGTCGACCGCGATCGTGGGCACCTCCGCCGAGCTCAGGGAAGCACCAACACTACTAGAACACGTTCTACTTAACGCCCAGGCGCCGGGTCCGATCCCGAGTGGCCCTCGAGCTCGATGTCACCGGCCCCCGGGGATCAGGGGCCCGATGGAGGCGCCGTCGTGGTGGTCGACGGTGTGGTGGTGGTCGAGTTCGGCGTCGTGGTGGTCGTCGAGGTGGTGGTGGTCGACGTCGAGGTCGTCGTGGTCGAAGGAGGCGTGGTCGACCCGGTCGTGGGCGACGTGCTCTGCGTCGTTGTCGGGGCGGGCGGCACCGGCCCGGTGCCCCCGGGGCGCGTCGGCCCGCCGCCAGTGGGATAGCCGCCGGAGCCTCCGTTCGCGGCGGTGGTGCCCGTGCTCGAACCGGGTGTCGGGAGGAAGTTGGTGCGCGTGGACACCCCCGCGTGCGCTGACGGTACGGTCGTCACCGTCGGCGGAGACGCCTGCGTCGGGGCGGCCGAGGTAGTCGAAACTGGGTGATGCAGGTACTGACGACCGGGATGCGCGATCCCCGCCCCGTTTGACGCGTGAAGTCGAGACACGTGACCGGATGACCGACCATGGTGTCCCGTTACGGAGAACGCGGTGGCCAGAGCGGCAACCGCGAGCAGCGCGGCCGCACCCGCCCCGACGGCTCCGGCACTTCGGCGTGACGGCGGGTGCGCCCCGGGATCCGAAGGACCGCCCGCGGGATCCACGCCGTTGGTCGCCGGGGACCAACCGTTGGCCGTGAGCCCCGCACCATCGGCAGCCGGTGGCACGACCTCGAACTGGGCCGTGTGCGGCAACTCCTCGGATCGCTCCGGGACGTCGCCGTCGACACGGCCGGCCGTATCGAATTCGTCGACCGGATCGATCTCGTCCGGGGGATCGACCCCTTCGACCCGTGCGGAGGCGGCGCTCATCACGGCCACCGGGCCACGGCCTGCGGCGCGCTCGGCCTCACCGTGCGCCGAAGGATCTGACACGGCTGTCTCGCCCTCGGGACGAACAACACCGGCCGGACTGACGTCCTCGATCGTCTCGGCACGCCTGGGCGTGGGCTCCGAACCGACGGGGACAAGTTCCGCCTCGACCCCGCTCGGATGTGCGCCGGTGCTCGATCGCGGCTCGGCGGCGAGAGCGACGGGGTGACCTGGGGGCGCCATGGACTGAAGCGCCCTGATTCCCGGTGGGGGCAACTCGCTGGCCGGCACGAGAAAGTGGACCGGCCATCCGTTGACGATCACTTCCAGGGTGGTGCCCCGACGTCCGTCGGGGGTCTCGGACCCGGTGGTGGCGTCGAGCCCCCCGATCGACGACCACGGCCAGCGATGGATGTCACTCGCACGGCCGTTTCCCGAGGTCGCGACGGTGACGCCCCCCCGTTCGACGCGTAGGTCCAGGCCAGCGGCCCCTGGTTGGGTCTCGCCGGTCGCAGCGTCCACGATCGTGACGTCTGCCAGCCTCACGCGCCGCCCATACCCGGGGATGGCTCCGAGCACCCCGGGCGAGGCCCCGACCGATGACAAATTTTTCCGGCCGGTGTCCAGGTTTCGCTACGGAGACGGCCGACGGCATGGCCACGGACAGTGAGCGAATTCCCCTATCGGAGCAGGCCAGCCCCCCCGCGCAGGTGCTTGCTCAGGTCGCCGACCAGATCCGTTGTGAACCGTCGCTCAACGAAACGCCAACGCCCATCGACGCGCTCGAAGCGGTCGCGGTAGCGACCCGCCACGATGGGCTGCAGCGGCAGGTCGGGAAGTGCCTGCAGCACCGTCACGTACGACCGGGCCCGTGCCGTGCCCGATGCCTCGTCCACCTCGAGGTGCACGTTCGTCGTGACGTGCTTGGTTCGAGGCGTGCCGTCTTCGTAGACGAGCACCACGGCCTCGAACAGCGAGGCGATGGCGTCGCGTCCGCATGACGCTGCTTGTCCCTCTCCACCGAACGACGCATGGCTGAGGAGATCGCCGAGGCCGTCGAAATCGCCGGCGTCGATCAGTTCGGCGTACGCGGCGAGCAAGTTCTCGATCTCACGCGCGCTGGCCGACGAGTCCCCGTCCCCCATGGTCGACGACGGTAGCCGAACCGGCCTTTGCAACTGTCAGTTCAGGCGGGCAACTTCATCAACTCGATGCGCACGCCGTCGGGGTCGCAGCAGTACACGAATTCGAGTCGAGCGTCTCCCGCCCCGAGCGTCGTTCTCGTGGCGCCCACCACCGTCCCGCCGAGGGCCTCCAAGGAGGCCACCGCCGCGTCCACGTCGTCGACTCGGATCGACAGATGAGTCAACCCGAGCTGGTTCATGGGGCGGCGAGTCGCCGCGCCCGTATGCCCCGGCGCGGTGAAACAGAGCAGCTCGATCGAGACGCCGTCACGCCGCAGGAAACGGGACTCCAAGCGCACGCCGTCGAGCTCCATGAGCGGACCGAACTCGTCGCCGACACCGTGCGAACCCACGAGTTCGAAGCCCAGCCCATCGCGATAGAAGCGGAGCGAGCGGTCGAGATCGGACACGCACAGTCCGACGTGAGAGAACGTGACGCTCATCCCAGGCTGCTACGACGCCTCGCCGTGGGTCTGGAGGCCGGCCAGGATGCGGCTCAGGCGATCGCGCAGTTCCATCGCCACGTGTCGGTCCATGGCGTCGGCCAGCTCGGCGTCGACCGCTTCCTTCGCCAAGGGCCGGAGCCGCCGCACGAGCTCGGTCAGTCGGGGCACCTCGGCCGCGGGGATGGGCTCGCCCACGGGCTCGAAGACATGGGTCGCGACGAGATCCACGAATGCGACGGCAACCCGGTCGATGTCGCCGCGCAACTTTTGTCCCAACGCCAACACGGCCGAAAGGGGGATCCCGGCCGCCACCAACTCTGCGCCCACCCGCAACATGCGCGGCTTGCGTACCACGAAGGCGTCACCGCGTGCCTCGAGGATGCCGAGCTCGAGGGCGCGCTCGATCCCCTCTGGATCAGCGAGCTCGTCGCCGAACAACGTTGCAAGCTCCGTCGCCGTGATCGAGACAGGTGCCTCGTCGGACCACGGTTCGGCCAGAGCCGCTTCGAGCCCCAGGAGCTCTCCCACGTTCTGGCCCGTCTCCCACGCCGCCAGCAGCTCGCGGATGTTGGCCAGCGTGTAGCCCCGCTCGAGGAGCTGTCCGATGAGACGGAGGCGAGCGACGTGCGCGTCCGAGTACAACGCCACACGGCCGTCCCGACGCGGTGGTGGCACCAGGCCGCGATCCTGATAGGCGCGCACGTTGCGGACGGTCGAGCCCGCCACGCGCGCCAGTTCGTCGATCCGGTACTCCCGGCCATCGGGTCCGTGGTCGTGGAGGTCATCGAGGAACTCCGAGGCGACCCCCGCGGCATCATCCGGGGGATCTAATGCGTCGGCTCGATTCACGGACTTCCCCACCCCTCACGCCAGCGCGACGCCGCCCGACCCGCCCGGGTCGTCGCTTCCCGATCCTTGTCACTGACCACTGTACCATTCTCCTTTGACATTTACATCGACCAATGGCAGAATGCCCGACGATGACGAGCGGTGTGGGCGGCACCTCCGGCAGGACCCTTTCGACCAGGCCATTTGGGCGTGGGCGCGTCGACCTGGCCGGGGCCGTGGCCGTGGTGACCGGAGCGGGAAGCGGGATCGGCCGGGCCACCGCCCACGCTCTGGCGACTCGTGGGGCGCGCGTCCTGGTCGTCGACGTCGACGGGGACGCGGCCAAGGCGACCGCCTCCGAGGTCGACGGATACCCGTACCTCACCGACGTCGCCGATCGGGAATCGGTCCTTGACCTGGCGACCTCCGTCGAAGCCGAGCACGGCCCGGTCGACGTGTTGGTGAACAACGCCGGAGTAGGGATGTCGGGGCGGTTCCTCGACACCGAGCTGCGAGACTGGGATTGGATCCTGGGCGTGAACCTCCACGGCGTGATCAACGGATGCCACGCCTTCGGCCCGGGCATGGTGCGGCGAAGACGCGGGCACGTGGTCAACGTGTCCTCTGCCATGGGCTACTTCCCCCGGGCCACCGAACCCGCCTACGTGACGACCAAGGCGGCGGTCCTGGCGCTGTCGCGGTGCCTCCGCGCCGACTGGGCGTCTGCCGGCGTGGGCGTGAGCGCCGTCTGCCCCGGGGTGATCGACACGCCCATCATCCACCACACGAGATTCAGGGGTGAGCGGGCGGACCCCGAGACGGTCAACCGGCTGCGCGACACCTTTGCCCGCCGGGGCCACCCTCCTTTCAAGGTCGCCGACGCCATCGTGGACGCCGTTCGTCGCGATCGCGCCGTGGTCCCGGTGGGTCCCGAGGCCTGGGTGGGATGGGTGCTCCGTGGCCTTCTGCCGGCGCGGATTGCCGATCGAGTGGCGGCGACGACCGTGGGGGGAGCATGAGGTCCGTCGCGCGTCGCCGGGTGCGGGTCTTGACCGGTGCCGGCCTCGTAGGAGGCGCGGCAACGGCAGCGGCGGCCACGGTGGCCCTGAGACGGTGGGAGCGCGCCGATCAGCCCGACGACCGGGGGTTCGCCGACCTGCCGGGCGCGTACGAGGACTCCGTCGACTCGACCGACGGCGCCCGGATCGCCTTTGCCGTGGCGGGTCCGAAAGACGGCGCCTCGAACCGGACGATCGTCCTCGCCCATGGCTGGACGAACGACCGGCGGGTGTGGGAACCGGTCGCGTGCCGGCTCGTCGCTTCCGGGCACCGGGTGGTCCTGTACGACCAACGGGGTCACGGGGCGTCGACGGTGGGCTCGGGCGGTCTCGCCCTCGAGGCCCTGGCGGACGACCTGCGCGCCGTTCTGGAACGCCTCGACACGACCGGCGCGGTCGTGGCAGGCCACTCGATGGGCGGTATGGCGGCCCAGGTCTTCGTGACCCTTCACCCCGACATGGCGCGCCACCGCGTCGGGGCTCTTGTGCTCGTGGCCACGGCGTGCGAGCGGGTGGGGACGGGACGACCATTCCCCGACGAGTGGGCGCGGCGCGTCATCGCCCACCGCCGGGTAGAGCAGGCCTTGACGGCGCGAGGGCTGTCACCGTTCCTGGTGCGACGGACCTTCGGGCGCAATGTCTGCCGGGCACAGCTCGATTCGGTGTGCGAGATGTTCGTCGCGACTCCGGCCGACGTTCGAGCCCAGGCTCTCACCGCCATGACCGCGCTGGATCTGTCCGCGGTCCTGGGCGACGTCGACATTCCCGTGACCGTGGTCGCGGGATCGCGCGACCGTCTCCTGCCTCCGTCGCACGCCCGGCGCATCGCCCAGCTCGTACCGGGGGCGCGACTGGTCACGTACGAAGGGACAGGTCACATGGTGCCGCTCGAAGAGCCGGATCGTCTGGCCCGGTTACTGGCGGAGCCAGCAGAGACGCACACGCACAGCGCCGCCACCCCTCGGCGGGACCGGGGCCATGGACGACCGATCGACACGGCTCGCGCACCGCAGTCGCGGGCCACGACCAGCACGACCGGAAGGAGTGCATGATGACGCCGACCACGCAACTCGACCGTCCCACCCGAGACCGGGGCGCGGCCGACCGACAAGTCTTCAACGACATGGTGGAACGCCTCAGCCGCCAGTCGGTCGACAAGCACTTCGACGCCTACGTGGATGTCGACTGGAACGCGCCCGAGATGGCCATCGACCCGCGAGACGAGCGCTTCGCCCTGTGGTCGTTCGACCCGCTCGCCTCCACCGACTGGTATCGGTCCCAACCGGCCGAGGTGAGGTCGCGCCTCGCGCTGCACCGGGTGGCGACGGCCATGCGGATCGGCTGGGAGTTCGAGAACGTCCTTCAGCGCGGCCTGCTCGAGTACGTGTTCTGGCTTCCGAACCATCGGCCGGACTTCCGGTTCCTCCACCACGAGATCATCGAGGAGTCCCAGCACACGCTCATGTTCCAGGAGTTCGTCAACCGCTCGGGACTCGACGTGCGGGGACTCCCCGTCGGCAAGAAGTTCGCGTCGCGCGCCGTGGTGGGCCTGAGCCGGCTGTTCCCCGCCCTGTTCTTCATGTTCGTGATCGGCGGTGAAGACCCGGTGGACTACCTGCAACGCCGCCAACTTCGCTCCGATGGGTGCCATCCGGTGGTCGAGCGCATCATGCGGATCCACGTCACCGAGGAGGCACGGCACCTCTCGTTCGCTCGGCACTACTTGAAGCGCGCCGTGCCCAAGCTGGGCCCGATTCGTCGCGCCGCGCTCGCGGTCGCGGCGCCCGTCCTGCTCGGCACCATGGGACGCGAGATGGTGTACGCGACCAGGCACACCGCGAAGACCTTCGGGATCCCCCGTTGGCAGGTGCGACGGGCCAGACGGTCGCCCGAGGGACGCCGACTGCTGCGCGACGCGTTGGCCAAGCCCCGGCGGATGTGCGGCGAGCTCGGCCTCACCGGTCCGGGCCCACGGCTGCTGTGGCGGGCGATGGGCATCTGGGACGGCCCCACGACACCGGTCTCGGATGCCGACGCAGGCACCAACGCGCCCCCCGACAACGCAGAGGCGTGATGGCCGACTCCGATGTGCGTCGCGCCCGGGTCGTCGTGGTGGGAAGCGGCTTCGCCGGGCTGGGCATGGCCATCCGGCTGAAGGAGGCCGGGGTCGACGACTTCGTCGTGCTCGAGCGGGCCGGCGACCTCGGGGGTACGTGGCGGGACAACTCGTATCCCGGATGCGCGTGCGATGTCCCGTCGCATCTCTACTCGTTCTCGTTCGCGCTCAACCCCCAGTGGAGCCGGTCGTTCTCCCCCCAGGCCGAGATCTGGTCCTACCTCCGGCGCTGCGCGGAGCGCGCCGGGATCCTGTCCCATCTGCGCTTCGAGCACGACGTGACCGCCATGCGCTGGAACCAGGACGAAGTGGCGTGGGACCTCGACACCTCCGCCGGCCCGTATCGAGCCGAGATCGTGGTGTCGGCGGTGGGCGCGCTGAGCGAGCCCCGTATCCCCGAGGTGCCGGGGCTCGAGCGCTTCGAGGGGGCAACCTTCCACTCGGCTGCATGGGATCACGCCTACGACCTCAAGGGGAAGAGGGTCGCGGTGGTCGGCACGGGTGCGTCGTCGATCCAATTCGTCCCGCAGATCCAACCCGACGTCGAGCGGCTCGTCCTGTTCCAGCGGACCGCCCCCTGGGTGCTCCCCCGTCGTGACCGTGACTTCGGTGCGCGCGAGCGATTCCTCTATCGCCACGTCCCGGCGCTGCAGCGCCTCGCCCGGGCCGGCCTCTACTGGGGCCGCGAGCTTTACGTCCTCGGCTTCACTCGCAACCAGCGCATGATGCGCATGGCGCAGTGGGCCGCGCTGCGCCACCTGCGCCGCCAGGTGCCCGATCCCGAGCTGCGGGCCAAGCTCACCCCGCACTACGCCATGGGATGCAAGCGGATCCTTCTCGCCAACGACTACTACCCCGCGCTGACGCAACCCAACGTGGAGGTGCGCGCCAGTGGCGTGGCCGAGGTCCGGCCGAACTCGGTGGTGGCGGCTGACGGGACAGAGCACGAGGTCGACGCCATCATCTTCGGCACCGGGTTCCATGTGACCGACTTCCCCGCCGCCCAGTACATCCACGGGCGCCAGGGCGTCAGCCTGCAAGGCGCGTGGGCGGACGGGATGGAGGGCTACCTCGGGACGACCGTGGCCGGGTTCCCGAACCTCTTCTTCCTCGTGGGCCCGAACACCGGACTGGGCCACACCTCGATGGTCTACATGATCGAGTCCCAGGTGGCCTACGTGCTCGACGCTCTACGACACATGGAGGCGGCAGAGGTCGCCGAGGTCGAAGTCCACCCCGAGGTCCAGGCGCGCTTCAACGACGAGCTTCGCGCCCGCCTCGACGACACGGTCTGGAACACGGGCGGTTGCCACAGCTGGTACCTCGATCGACACGGCCGCAACACCACCTTGTGGCCCGGTTTCACCTTCGAGTTCCGCCGGCGCACGCGCCGGTTCGACCCCGCCCGCTACTCGCTCGTGCGGCGGGGCCGACACGACTCGACTGCACCGTCGGAGCTCGTCACCGCGGCGCCTCCGGCCTAGCGGGATTCGAACCCTCGACCCGGGCACTGGAGACGGGTGCGAGCGGCGGCCGCTGCGCCTGTCAACCGAATCAAGAGCGATGTGCGTGCCTGAGCGGTGATGGCGGGGGCGGGTTGACGGGGCGGGGGTCGGGCGGGAGCCTCGTGTGATGACCCAAGTGGACACGACGGACGAACCGTTCGAGGTCCCTCGCATCCCCGCCTCGTCCGGGGCGTTGATCTTCGACCACCGGGGTCGCCTGCTCGTCTTGAACCCGACGTACAAGCGAGGCTGGACGGTGCCCGGAGGCCAGATGGAGGCGGACGGCGAGACGCCGTGGGGGGCGTGCCGGCGCGAGGTGCGCGAGGAGACCGGGCTCGACGTGCGCACCGGCCGCCTGGCGTGCGTCGACTTCCTGCGCCCTCGGCCGCGCAACCCGGGTGGGCTGCGCCTCCTGTTCGACTGCGGCGCCGTCGACGACGACACGCTCGCCTCCATCGTGCTTCCACCCGAAGAGATCTCCGAGTACCGCGTCGTACCGCCGGACGAGGCGTTCGAGCTCCTGAGCGGCCCACTGCGGCGCCGGGTGCGCGCCACGCTCGCTTCGTCGCGCTGCGTCTACCTCGAAGACGGCCGGCGCCCGCCCGGCGTGACCGAGCGCTGACGACGCGCCTCGGCGCGCATCAGCCTCGCAGGACCGCGCCCGGACGGGCGTCGAGGCCCGCCGCGTCCGGCTCCCCGTCGACCCGGATGGGCCGGCCGTTCACGACCACGTGGGTCATCCCGGTCGGTTGGTCGGCGGTCAAGCGCTCGCCCCCGGCGGGGAAGTCGAAGACGCGTCGCAACGGGCCGGGGGCGACGGTGTCGGGATCGAACACGCACAGGTCGGCCTTCTTGCCCACCTCGACCGAGCCCCGGTCGGCGAGGCCGTAGACGCCGGCCGGCTCGGCCGTGAGCTTGTGGACGGCGCGTTCGAGCGGCATGACGCCTCGGTCGCGCACCCAGTTGCCGAGCAGGTCGGTGGCGAAGCAGGCGTCGCACAGCTGCGACACGTGCGCGCCGGAGTCCGCCAGCCCCAGCAGCACGTTGTCGCGCGGCAACAGCCAGGCGATGGCGTCGGGATCGTTGTTGGCGAGCACCGACCAGAAGCGGGCCTTCAGGTCGTCGTCGAGCGAGATGTCGAGCACGATGTCGAGGGGCGTGGCGCCGCGCTCGTCGGCCAGCTCCACCACGGGGCGGTCGGTCAGCTCGGGGTGCGACGGTGACTCGGCCACCGACACCGCCGCCCAGTTGAACGGCAGGCCTCCACCCGCCCCCGAGAGCTCATCCCACGCAGTCGACCGCCACGCCGGGTCGCGGTACGCCGCCTTGCGCGCCTCGTGATCGAGTCCCATGAGCTTCGAGAAGCTCGGACGCATGTTCAAGGTGAACGGCTCGGCCAGGTTCATCTGGAACACGAGCGGCCGGCACGACACCTGGGGCCACACCTCGACGCCCTCCCGGCGCGCCGCGTCGTTCTCGGCGACGACCTTCTCGTGATAGGGGTAGTCCTTCACCGTGAGCAGCGCGGTCCACGTGATGGGCCGTCCGACCTCGCGCTGGAGGCTGAAGAGCTCTCGGTTGGGGATCACACCTCCCGGCAGGAGGGCGACCACCCCCCGACCGGCGTCGTGCACCGGCGCCAGCAGGGCGCGCAGCTCGTCGAGGTCCGCCACCCGCGACGGCACCGGCCGGCCGCCGTCGCCGTTGTGGGTGGGCGAGGCGCTCGAGGCGAAGCCCATGGCGCCTGCGGCCATCGACTCGGCCACCACCGCCTGCATGCGCTTCAGTTCGTCGGCCGTGGCGGGACGTTCGTAGGCGTCTTCCCCCATCACGTACAGCCGCACCGCGGTGTGCCCGACATAGCACCCGTAGTTGAGCGACACGCCCCGGCGCTCCACCGCGTCGAGGTACTGCCCGAAGGTCTCGAACTCGTCCCATGGCACGCCGACGGACAGGGTGTCGAAGCTCATGTCCTCGACGTGCTGGAGGGTCCGGGCCAAGAGCGCGGTGAGCTCGGGACGGATGGGCGCGATCGAGAACCCGCAGTTCCCCGCGACCACCGTCGTCACGCCGTGGAACGACGACGGGGTGAGCCTCGGGTCCCAGAACACCTGGGCGTCGTAGTGGGTGTGGATGTCGATGAACCCGGGCGCGACCACCTGGCCGGAGGCATCGAGTTCGCGCTCGCCGCGCAGCGCGTCGCCGACCGCCACGATGCGGTCACCGGCCACCGCCACGTCCGCTTGCCGGCGCGGTCCCCCGGTCCCGTCGATGAGCGTGCCCCCCCGGATCACGACGTCGCCGTCCACGGCGAACCTCCTTCCATCGAGCACGGTCGGTCCGCGGGCGCCGGAGCCCGGCCACCTCGAACAGGCTTCACCGGGCCGAGGCCCACCCGTGCATCGTCGCAGACGGGCGGGCGGCGCGCCGAATGCGGCGGGGCGAACACCGGCCGGGCCCCGGTTACTGTGCCCGGCCAGGAGGCGACGCCGATGGCGCGACGACACCCGTGGGATCCCCACCCGTGCCTTCCCATGGTTCCCGGACCCGTGTCGAACGGGGAGTTCGTGCCCGAAGCAGCATCCCGGCGCCACCGGCAGGTGGTCGCCGAGACCATCGCCATCGCCGATGCCGCGGCCCGACGCCTGCACATGGACCGCCGCCGCTTCCTGCAGAGCGCGGGCGGCATGGCAGCGCTGCTGTCGGTGCTCGACCTGGCGTCGTGCGCCGAGAACGCGAGCCGATCCGGCCAGGCGGCGCGTCCGGGCGGCCGCTACCGGGTCCCGCCCCCCGACAACCTGCCGGCATGCACGCACGCGCTCGGGAGCCAAAACGAGTTCGTCTTCGACGGGCACACCCACCACGTCATGCCGCAGGATCCCTGGGCCCACAACGCGCCCGAGACGGTGTCGCTCGTCCTCGGCATGCTGCCCGCCGGTTGTGCAGAGACGAACCCCCTCGACTGCGTCAACCGCGCTGCGTACATCCACGACGTCTTTGTTGCGAGCGACACCACCGTGGCGCTTTTGTCCGACGTCCCCAGCTCGGGACCGGCCGACGCGGCGTTGCCGTTCACCGACGCCCTCGCCACCCAGGCCATGGTGGCGCAGCTGGCCCACGGCGGCGCGTCGAGGGTCCTCCTGCACGACGTCGTCGCCCCCAACTTCGGGCCGCTCGGGGCGCGCCTCGACGACATGTCGGCCCAGGCGTCCACGGGACGTGTCGCCGCGTTCAAGGTGTACACGGCGTGGGGACCCGGCGGGCGGGGCTTCGCCCTCGACGACCCGAGCATCGGCCTGCCCGTCGTCCAGCGAGCCCACGATCTCGGCGTGAGGGTGCTGTGCGGCCACAAGGGGCTCCCCCTCATGCGCTTCGACCTGTCGCACAACGGGCCGGCCGACATGGTGGCGGTGGCGAAGGCGTTCCCAGACATGCAGTTCGTCGTGTTCCACAGCGCCTGGGACCCCAACCGCCCCGAGGGCCCCTACGACCCGGCCAACGCCACCTCGGGAGTCGACTCGCTCCTGAAGGCGCTCGACGACCACGGCATCGCGCCCAACGCCAACGTGTGGGCCGACCTCGCCAGCACCTGGCGCGTGCTCCTGTCCGAGCCCGACCAGGCCGCGCACGTCCTGGGCAAGCTGCTGTCACGGGTCGGGGAGGACCGGGTGCTGTGGGGGACCGACGCCATCTGGTACGGGTCGCCCCAGCCCCAGATCATGGCGTTCCGGGCGTTCGAGATCACTCCGGCGTTCCAGGAGACCTACGGCTACCCGGCGCTGACCGAGGCGCGCAAGCGCAAGGTCCTCGGTCTGAACGGTGCCCGGCTGTACGGGCTCGATCCCGAAGCGACCCGGTGCGCGCTGGCGGCCGACGCGGTGACGCGGGCGAAGGAGGAGCACGCCGCGCTGGTGCGGACGACGGCACTTCCCCCACCCTGGCGGGCCCGGGGCCCGATCACGCGCCGGCAGGTGGTCGAATGGCTGCGCCGGTCGCGCGCACCGTGGAGCCCGGTGTGACGAGGCGTCGCGGCACGACGTTCCGGACGGAAAGCGCGGCAGGGAACGCCGGGAGACGACCCAGCGCCCTGCCGCTACCCCCAGCGGCGCGTTGCCGAAGATGGGGAGGGGTGGCACTCCCCGCATCGCCGTGTTGCCCGACACCGTACGCCCGCGCCCGGGTCGCCGGCCATTCCGCTCTGACCCGCGATCCAGGCGGCGCTACGCCGGATCGGCCGCCAGACCCAGCAACTCGGTCACACCGTGGTCGCGCCCGGCCGTGTAGCCGCCGTCCACCACCAGTGCGTGCCCGGTGACGAACGACGCGTCCGACGACAGCAGAAAGGCCACCGCCGACGCGATCTCATCCGGCCGGCCCACCCGGCCGAGCTTGTGCTCGGCGATGACGTCCTGCTCGACCTGCTCCATCCCCGGCAGGCCGAAGATCACCTGACGCGTCATCGGCGTGTCGATGAACCCCGGACACACGGTGTTGACCCGTATGCCGCGTCGGGCGTAGTCGATCGCCATGTTCTTGGTCAGGATGACGACGCCCCCCTTGGAGGCCGAGTAGGCGCTCCCGCCCGCGGTGCCCTCGATCCCCTCGATGCTGGCGATCGTGACCACCGCGCCCCGCGCCCCGTCGACGAGGGGCTGCTCGAGCATGCGCCCGATGGCGTGCTTGGCGGTGAGGAACGTCCCGAACAGGTTGACGCCGACCACCCGGTTCCAATCCGACGCGTCCAGGAGGTGCACCGGACCGCCGCCCGCCACACCCGCCGCGTTCACGAGGCCGTCGACCCGCCCCAACGCCTGCGCCGACTCGGCCACCAAGGAAATGACAGAGTCCTCGTCGGTGACGTCGACCGGAGTGAAGGCCCACGCACCGCTTGCCGAAGAGACGGGGGGTGCCGGCGGGGCGGGCGCGACGTCCGCTCCCATCACGTTGGCGCCCTCTTCGAGCAGGCGAGCTGAGCACGCCCGGCCGATGCCCGACGCCGCGCCCGTCACGATCACGCCCTTGCCCGCCAAACCACGCATCGCATGTCCTCCGACCCGGGCCGCGCGCCCGTCGAGCGTCACCGACCAATGCCAGTTGTCGCCTGGTGAGCAGGGATGATAGGGAGTCGGCCGTGCAGTTCGCTCTGTTCTACGAGATCCCCGTGCCGGCTCCGTGGGGCCCCGACGACGAGCACCGTGCTTACAAGAACGTCCTCGAGCAGGCCCTGGCGGGCGAGCGCTACGGGTGGGACGCCTTCTGGACAGTGGAGCACCACTTCCTGTCGGAGTTCTCGCACTGTTCGAACCCCGAGGTGCTGTACGGCGCGGTGGCCGCGCTCACCGAGCGCATCCGCATCGGATACGGGGTGCGGCTCATGCCCCAGCCCTACAACCACCCGGTCCGGACGGCGGAGTCGGTGGCCGTGCTCGACCTGCTGTCGGACGGTCGGGTGGACTTCGGCACCGGTCGGTCGTCGACGCGCGCCGAACTCGAAGGCTTCGACGTCGATCCCGCGCAGACACGCGCCATGTGGCAGGAGGCCATCTCACACGTCGTCGGCTGCTGGACCAACGACGAGTACGAGTTCTCGGGCACCTACTGGCAGATGCCGAAGCGGCCCGTGCACCCCAAGCCGATCCAGAAACCGCACCCGCCCATCTGGGGCGCCACCAGCAGCGAGGACGGGCACCGCCAGGTGGGCTCGCTCGGGATCGGCCTGTGCTCGTTCGCGGTGGGGGTCTCGCCCGAGGAGGTGAAGGCCAAGGTCGACATCTACCGCGACGCCGTCGCCACGTGCACGAAGCCCCTCGGTGCGTTCGTCCACAACCGGGCGGCCACCTTCACCATGGCGCTGTGCGCTCCCGACCGGGCCGAGGCCCACGAGCTGGCTCGCGAGTCGTTCGAGTGGTACCCGAAGACCGGCGCCCGCCAGATCGCGTCGATGACCGACTGGATGATCGAGCGCCAGCAGGACCTGGGCTCGTACGCCTACGCCGCGGACATGAAGCGCATCGACGACGAGGGTGCCCTCGATCTCCTGTCGCTCGACTACCTGGTCGAGGCGAATGCGTGCGTGCTCGGGACGCCCGACGACTGCATCAGGACGTGCCGCCTGTATGAGGAGGCCGGCATCGACCTGCTGCTGTGTCTCGTCAACCCCTACAAGATCCCCCACGACGCCGTCATGCAGACGATCGAGCTCATGGGCAAAGAGGTCATCCCCGAGCTCCGCCGGTAGGTGCCCGCCCCCGGGAGACGAAGCCGACGATGACGCTCGCGTTGGACCCCGAGCTGGCGGAGGTGCTCGCCGCCATCCCCGGCGGCGTGGACCCGGGCACCCACCTGCTCGACATGAACGTGATCCGGATGCTGCGGTCCACCCCGGACATGCTGGCGGCGGCGGGTCTCACGTTGCCCTCCGACGACCGCGTGCTCGTCGCGAACGAAACCATCCCGGGTCCCGACGACAACCCCGACCTGGGCGTGCGCATCTACCGGCCCGCGGCACGGAGCGGACCGGCGCCGCCTGCCCTCGTCTTCTTCCACGGCGGGGCCTTCGTCCTGGGCGACACCTACGCCGAGGAGTACCGCTGTCTGCGCTACGTCACCGAAGCGGGCTGCGTGGTGGTGTCGGTCGAGTACCGGCTCGCGCCCGAGCATCCCTACCCCGCCGCGGTGGACGACGGTCGTGCCGCCCTGGCGTGGACCCGCGCCCACGCGGCCGAGCTCGCCGTCGACCCGGCGCGCATCGCGCTCGGCGGGAACAGCGCGGGCGGCGCGCTCGCCGCCGCCATCGCCCTCGCGACCCGCGACGCCGGTGAGGAGCTGCCTGTGTTCCAGCTCCTTGTCTATCCCGTCACCGACGACCGCATGGACACGCCGTCGATGCGCGCCTTCGACGCCACGCCCCTGTGGACCAACACCGCCACCGCCCACATGTGGCACCACTACATCGGCCGGGCCGACAACGACGTCGACGACGCCGCGGCCCGGGGCGACGTCGAGGTGCCCGCCTACGCCGCCCCGGCGCGCGCCCGCGACCTCGCGGGCCTTCCGCCGACGTACCTCATGACGGCCGAGCTCGATCCCCTGCGGGACGAAGGGATCGACTACGGACAACGACTGCTCCAAGCCGACGTGCCGACCGAGCTGCACAACTTCACCGGGGCGTGCCACGGCTTCGACTCGGTGGCGCCTCGCACCTCGATCGGCCGGCGGGCACTGGACGAACAGGTCGACGCCTTGCGGCGCGCCTTGCACCCGGAACGGCCCTGACACGGACCCGGACGGGCGGACCGCCCCCGGCCCACCGAACCAAGTCCAGCTCAGGTTACCTAAAGGTGAACGAGATGAACTACAGGTGAACGGGGAGGAAACGTTAGGTAAACTGAGGCCATGGCGAAGGCCGGAGCCGCCGCCCAGGGCTGGTACTGGGACCCCTACCGCGAGCACGAGGACCGGTACTTCTCCGACGGCCGACCGACCGATCTCGTCCGCGACGGTGCACGCGAGTCGTTCGACCCGCCCCCGGACCTCCCGCTGCCGGCCCCCCTGGTACCGGCTGCGTCCGACATGAGGGAGTCCCGGGGTCTGGGAGATCTGCACCGCGCCGGCGAGACCGAAGGGGACGCCTTCTCCCATCGGCGGATGGCGCGGGACCAGGCGATCAGCGCCATGGTCCGCTACGGCGCGGCGCGCTGAGCGCTATCCCGCCCGGCTGGGACGGCCCACCACCAACTCCTCGAGCAGGCGGCGGGTGGCCCGGGAGACGTCGTCCACGGCGCGGTCGAAGGCCTCCTGGTTCAACTGGGACGGGACGCGGTAGCCGCTGATCTTGCGGACGTACTGGAGCGCGGCGCCGTGGACGTCGTCGTCGGTCGCCGGCTCGGGACGCCGGAGCGTCACGATGCTTCTGCACATGCCCCTACGGTGGCACAGCAAGGGGCTCTCCGGTGCGCCGGAAACCACCCGCACCCGGCGGCGGGCCGCGCCGGTCGGGCCGGCTAGTTAGATACTCTAATGATGTGGTCGTCGAACGTCAGGGTCGCCCGTCCGGTGCCATCCCCACCTCGCCGCCGGGCGGCGCCCGGTCGCTGGGGCGCGCCGCGGCGTGGCTGTCCAAGCAGCTCGAGCTGGCGCTCGTCGACGTCGAGCTGTCGCTTCCCCAGTACCGGCTCCTCGGGATGCTGGCCGAAGGGTCCTCCATGCCCTCGGCCCTGGCCGAGCGCCTCGCCGTGCGCCGGCCCACGATCACCGCGGTCGTCGACGGCCTCGTGGCCCGCGGTCTGGTGCAGCGCTCCCCCGGTGGTGACGACCGACGGAGCGTGACCCACACCCTGACGACCAAGGGCAAGCACCTGCTCGCCAGGGCCGACTCGGCCGTCGACGCCCGGCTCGTCGCCATCGCCGGCAGCCTGGACGACCCGGTGTCGACCCATCAGGCCCTCGACAGCCTCGAGCTGTGGCGCCGCGCCATGCGCGCCTACCACCTGGCGAAGGCCCGGTCATGACCACGACCGCCGCCTCGCCGGCCGCGGTGGCCGAGGTGGCCCGCTACCAGGCACCCCGGGCCACGATCGACCCGGACACCACCAAGTCCTGGTTGCGCCGGGCCATGCCCATCCTGCGCGCCCACCGGGGGATCTTCGTGACCTCGCTGGTGCTCACCTTCGTCGGCCTCGTGCTCCAGGTGCAGATCCCCAACCTCCTGAACCACGCCATCGACAACTCGGTGGTGCGGCACCGGGTGCCGCTGGGTTTCTACGTGTGGTGGATCCTCGGACTCGGCCTGGCCGGGGGCGTGGCGGGATACGTGTCGCGCCTGTTCCTGTTCCAGACGGCGTACGAGATCGAGTACGACCTGCGCACCATCATCTACGAGCACCTCACCCGCATGTCGTTCCCGTTCTTCGACCGGGTGCAGTCGGGCCAGCTGATCTCGCGCGCCAATTCCGATATCCGCTCCGTGCAGATGTATATGACGTTCGCGCCCATGATCCTGGTGCAATGCAGCATCGCCGTGGTGGCATTCGTCTTCATGCTGTCGATCAACGTGCCCCTGGCGTTCGTGGCCATGGCCACCATGCCGTTCGTCTTCATCGTCGGACACCGCATGCGCAAGTCGATGTTCCCCGTCTCCTGGCTGATCCAGGCCCGCCTGGCGGACGTCGCCACCATCGTGGACGAGAACGTCAACGGCGTGCGGGTCGTGAAGTCCTTCGCCGCCGAGCAGGACCAGTTGCGGGGCCTGGCGAAGGCGGCGGACAAGGTGCAGTGGGGCTACGTCAAAGACGCCGACCTGCGTGCCCGGTGGACCCCCGCCATCCAGAACCTGCCCCAGGTGGGCCTGGCCCTCGTGCTGGGCTTCGGCGGCTACCTGGTGATCCAGGGGCACCTCGGCGTGGGTGCCATTCTCGCCTTCAACGCCTACCTCCTCATGCTGCAGGCGCCGTTCATGATGCTCGGGATGATCATCATGATGGGCCAGCGCGCCGCGGCGTCGGCCGAGCGCATCTACGAGATCCTCGACGAGAAGTCCACCGTCGTGGACCGCGCCGGCGCGGTCCGGCTCGGGGCGTCCGACGGCGACGTGCGCTTCGACGACGTGAGCTTCCGGTACGCGCCCGACCTGCCCCTCGTGCTGTCTGATCTCGACCTGCACCTGCCTCCGGGTGACACCGTGGCGCTGGTGGGGCGAACCGGTTCGGGGAAGTCGACGTTGGCTCGCCTCATCCCCCGTTTCTACGACGTGACCGAGGGCGCGGTCACGGTGGACGGCCACGACGTGCGGGACCTGACACTCGAGAGCCTGCGCGCCAACGTCGGGGTCGTCTTCGACGAACCCTTCCTCTTCTCCGTGTCGATCCGCGACAACATCGCCTACGGGCTCCCCGAGGCGGGTCGGGCCGAGGTCGAAGCGGCGGCGCGGGCCGCCGGTGCCGACGAGTTCATCCGCGAGCTGCCCCACGGCTACGACACCGTGGTGGGCGAGCGTGGCTACACCCTGTCGGGGGGGCAGCGCCAGCGCATCGCTATCGCCCGGACGCTGCTCGTGAACCCGCCCATTCTCGTCCTCGACGACGCCACGAGCGCCATCGACGTGGAGATCGAGCAACAGATCCACGACGCGCTGCGCGTGCTCATGCGGGGGCGCACCACGCTCGTCGTCGCCCACCGGCTCTCGACGATCAGCCTGGCCGATCGGGTCATCCTCCTCGAGGGCGGCCGGATCGTCGCCGACGGCACGCACGCCGAGCTCCTCGACACCACCCCGCTGTACGTGGAGGTCCTGGCTCAGGTCGAACACGATGCGGATGTCGCGCACGAGACCGAGGCGCGCCACCGCGTCGGGGCCACTGGAGACGCGTTCTGATGGGCTTCGGCGGGTGGGGAGGCGGGGGGATGTTCGGCGGCGGCGGGCGCCCCGGCGCGCCGGCCGCCCCGGGCCTACCCTTCGGCGGCATTCCCCCGGAGCTGCAGCAGGGCGTGGACCAGCTGCTGGCCGAGGAGCCACCTCACGGCGAGCCCGACGTCGCCTTCTCCCAGCAGCAGTCGGCGAAGGAACGCCGCCGCCTCACCTTGTGGGGGCTGCTGGTCGAGTACCCGCACATGCTCGTGCTGTCCGCGCTGCTCGTCGTCGTCCTGAGCGTGGCGCTCCAGGCCGGACCGAAGCTCATCCAGACGGCCATCGACGACGGCATGTTGCCCGGCCATCACCACCTGGGCGTGGTCGTGATCGTCGCCGCGGTCTACCTCGCTCTGGTCCTGGTGACCTCGGTGTTGCAACGGGCGCAGGTGAGGGTCACCGGTCGGCTGGCCGCCTGGGTGATGAACGACCTGCGGATCAAGGTCTTCTCCCACCTCCAGCGCCTTTCCCTGGACTTCTTCACGGCCGAGAAGGCGGGGGTCGTCATGACCAGGATGACGAGCGACATCGAGAACCTCCAGCAGCTGCTCCAGGACGGCTTGGCCCAGTTCGCCCTCCAGGGCCTGACCATGGTCGTCATCACGGTGATCCTTTTCACCACGAACGTGCAGCTGGCCCTGATCACCCTCGTGCTGGTCGTCCCGGCCTTGGTGGTCATGTCGGTGTGGTTCGGGCGCGCCTCGGAACGGGGCTACGACCGCGTGCGCGACGGCATCGCCAACGTGCTCTCCGACCTGTCCGAGAGCCTGCACGGGGTACGTGTCGTCACGGCCAACAACCGCCAGGCCCGCAACATCGTCCACCACCGCAACGTGGTGGGCGAGTACCGCGACGCCAACGTCTACACCGCCCACATCAATGCCGTGTACGGCCCGGGCACCCAGCTCGTCGGGTGGCTGGGCCAGGGGGCTCTGCTCGCCATCGGCGGGTCCATGGTGGTGCACCACTCGCTCACGATCGGCGGGCTGGTGGCGTTCTTCTTGTACCTGAACCGCTTCTTCGCCCCCATCCAGCTGCTCGTGCAGCAGTACAACAGCTTCCAACAGGGCCAGGCGTCGATCGTCAAGCTGCGGACCCTGCTGTCCACCCAACCAACCGTCGCCGAGGCGCCCGACGCGGTCGAGCTCCCGGCGATCGAAGGCGAGATCGTCTTCGACGCGGTCACGTTCGGCTACGACACCGAGGTGCCGGTGCTGCGCGACGTCGATCTTCGCATCGCGCCGGGCGAGACGGTCGCCTTCGTGGGACCGACCGGGGCGGGCAAGTCCACCATCGCCAAGCTCATCACCCGCTTCTACGACCCCACCGCCGGCCGAGTGCTCATCGACGGCCACGACATCAAGGGGGTGACCCTCGAGTCGCTGCGGCGCCAGCTCGGGGTCGTGCCCCAGGAGCCATTCCTCTTCGCCGGCACCATCGGCGACAATTTGTCGTTCGCGCGACCGGGGGCGTCGGACGAGGAGCTGGCCGAGGCGATCCGGGCCGTCGGGCTCGTCGAGCTGATCGACCGCCTGCCCCACGGCCTCGACACCGTGGTCCACGAGCGGGGGCAGTCGCTGTCGTCGGGCGAACGCCAGCTGATCGCGCTCGGCCGCGCCTTTTTGGCCCACCCCCGCGTCCTCGTCCTCGACGAGGCGACCTCCAATCTCGACCTGCAATCCGAGTCCCACATCGAGGCCGCCCTCGACGTGCTGCTCGAGGCCCGCACCGCCGTGCTCGTCGCGCACCGACTCTCGACCGCGATGAAGGCGGACCGCATCGTGGTGGTCGACGACGGTCGCATCGTGGAGACCGGCAGCCACACCGAGCTCATCGCCCGAGGGGGTCGGTACGCGGAGATGTTCGCCACGTGGGCCAGTGAGCCCGAGCGCGGCGCGGACGTCGCCGCTCCGGTCCACTGATCACGACGGGCCCGATGGACCCGAGCGACCTGCTCGCCATCCACGCCCTGATCGCCCGGTACGGGCACGTGGTCGACGACGCCGACTGGGAGCGCCTCACCGACGTGTTCAGCGCCGACGGCGTCTTCGATCTCGATGCCATCGGCCGCGGCGTCGCCACGGGCACCGAACAGCTGCGCGCGTGCTTCGCCGAGCTCGACCACCCGGTCGCCCACCACACCACGAACGTGGTGGTCGATCCCGCAGGTGACGCGTCGGCCCGGGTGCGCTCGAAGTACCTCGTCGTGTTCGGCGACGGCCGGACGGGAACGGGCGAATACCGCGACGACGTCGTCGACGGGCCCGACGGGTGGCGGATCAGGAGGCGGACGGTGGTGCCGCCTCGCACCCGGCCCTCACGGGATCATCCCGAGAGCTGAGTGCGCCGCTCCTCCACGCAGCCCCGCAGGAAGTCGACGAGGCGGGGCCACCAGTGGTTCAACACGGTGGGAACGCCGATCCCCCCGTGGGGGGTGTCGGGGTAGACGAGGAGCTCGGCCCGGTTGCCGGCGAGCAGCCAGCGCGCCGCGAACAACATGGTGTCGTCGACGAGGTGGTCGGCCGTGCCGACCATGAACAGCGCCGGGGGCATGTCACGCAGGTCGGCGTACATGGGCGACACGTCGGGATCACGCCGCTCTTCGAGCGTCATGCCCTTCGTGAACTGCTCCATCATGAATCGGTTGTTCTCGGGGTCCAAGATGTCGGTGCCCGGCTCGAGACCGATCCCCATGGCGCTCGGCGTGCCGCTCAGGTCGTAGGCGCCGAACACCAGGTTGGCCCCGCAGAACCGTCCGGCCGCTCGGTGGCGGTCGCGCAAGCGCACCAGCGTCACCGCGGACAGGTGCGCGCCGGCCGACTCGCCCCCGATCAACAAACGGTCCGTGCCGTATTCGGTGGCGGCGTTGTCGATCAACCACAACGCGGCCGCCTCGCAGTCGTCGGGCCCGGCCGGATAGGGATGCTCCGGCGACAGCCGGTAGTCGACGCTCACGATGGCCAGGTTCAGCTGGTCGCTGAGCGCCTCGTTCAACAGGTCGGTGAGCTCGGGCGACCCGGTCATCCAGCCCCCGCCGTGGAAGTGGAGCATCACCCCGTCGGGACGGTCGGGGCGGAACTCCCGCAGACGCAGTGTCCCTGCCGGACCCGCGATGGAGCGGTCGACGCCCTTGTCGGACGGGATGACCCACGCCGCCTCGGCCGCCCGGCGCACCTCGACGCGCGCCGCGACCGTGCCGGTGCTCGAGTCCGGGCGGGGGAACGCGGCCACGAACTCCTTCGCTTCGGCCGCGATCTTGTCCCGGGCTGCTTCGAGCTCGTCGTCCCAGAGCCTCATCGGAACCTCCTGCCTCCTCGAAGCGGACGCGCCGACACTAAACGATGCAGTGCGAGCGCGGCGTGTGCGGTACGGTCCGGATCGTGGGGGCCGTGGCCGAGGCGACGTGGGGCTTGGTCGACCCGGGCGAGCTCCGCCGGATCGTGGTGGTGTCGCCCCATTTCGACGACGCGGTGCTCGGCGCGGCCCATCTGCTGTCGAGCTACCCGGGCAGCGCGGTGATCACCGTGATGGGCGGCCGCCCGCCTGCCTACCCGCCCGAGCCAACGCCGTGGGACGCAGCGGGCGGTTTCCGCACCGGTGACGACGTCGTGGCGGCGCGGCGCGAAGAGGACCGGGCGGCCATGGCCTTTCTCGACGCGACCCCGGTGTGGCTCGAGTTCCCGGACCACCAGTACCTCGCCCGGGACGAGCGGCCGAAGGCGACGGACGTCGCGCCCGCGCTCGGACGGGCGATCTCCGAGCGCCGACCGACGGCGGTGTTCCTCCCGATGGGCCTCGCCAACCCGGACCACGACGTCACGCACGAGGCGGGGCTCCTGGCGCGCGCCGCGGGGGAGGATTCGGCGCCTGCGTGCGCGTGGTTCTGCTACGAGGACCACGGCTACAAGCACATCCCGGGCATCCTGGCGTGGCGCGTGGCGCGCCTGTTCATGAGCGGGCTGTGGCCGACGCCCGCCGTCGTGCCCATCGAGCCCGACATGGACCGCAAGCGCGCCGCCATCGACCTGTACAAGAGCCAGATCCCGCCGCTGCAACAGGACCACGCGCTGTCCGAGCGCCTCGACGCCAACGTCCCCGAGCAGTTCTGGCGCCTCGCTCCCCCACCGAAAGGTTGGGAGGGGCTGATGGAACTCGTGACGGGGGACCTGTGACACCGGGACGCGTGACGCCGGAACGCATGACACCGGAACGCATGACGCCGGGACGCGTGACACCGTGAAAGGTCTGCTGTACGGGGTCCGGCCGGAGCGATGGGAGGCACCCGACGATTCCAACCCGCTGTTGGCGGGGCTGGCGCGCACCCCCATGAAGCTGACCGAGGTCGACGAGCCCCACCCGACGAGGCCCGGCTGGGTGATGGCCAAGACGCGCCTGACCGGCATCTGTGGCTCGGAGTCGAAACAGGTCTTCATGGACTTCGGCGAGGGGAACACCGACAGTCCGCTGGCCAACCTGTTCACGTTTCCGACCATCCTCGGGCACGAGGTCGTGGCGAACGTGGCCGAGCTCGGTCCGGCGGCCGACGGGCTCGAGGTGGGCCAGCGGGTCGTGCTCAACCCGTGGTTGTCGTGCATCCCGCGCGGCGTCGACCCGCCGTGTCCGGCGTGCCGGTCGGGCGACCTCAGCCTGTGTTGGAACTTCACCACCGGCCCGCTGGCGGCGGGCATCCACACCGGCACGTGCCGGGACGCGACCGGTGGGTTCGCCGAGTATCTGCCCGCCCATCAGTCGATGCTCATCCCCGTCCCCGACGCGGTGCCCGACGAGCTCGCCGTGTTCGCCGATCCGTTCGCGGTGTCGCTGCACTCGGTGACTCGCCACCCACCGCCCCCCGGTGGCAAAGCGCTCGTGTACGGAGCCGGTGCGCTCGGCACGACGGCCATCGCCATCCTGCGCGCCCTGCACCCCGACGTCGATGTCATGGCGGTGGCCCGCTTCGGCACACAGGCCGACCTGGCGCGCCAGCTGGGCGCGACCGTCGTCGCGCCCGAGCCCCGGCTGCACGTGATCGAAGAGGCCGCCGCGTGGTCGGGCGGTGTCCTGCAGCCGGTGCACGACGGACTTCCCATGGCGCATCCAGGCGGCATCGACGTCGTGTACGACACCATCGGCAAGCCCGAGACGTTCGAGGTGGGGGTCCGGGTACTTCGGGCGAGGGGAACGCTCGTCAAGAGCGGCGTGCACGCGCCGGGGCGCTGGGAGTACTCGCCGCTCTACTTCAAGGAGATCACGTGGGTCGGCTCGAACGCGTTCGGGGTCGAGGAGGTCGACGGCGTCCGCATGCACGGCATCGAGCACTACTTGCGGATGGTGGCCGACGGGCGCGTGGACCTGACCGGCATGCTCACCCACACCTTCGCCCTCGAACAGTGGCGCGAGGCGTTCACCGCGCTGGCGGACCAGGCTGAGTCGGGTGCGATCAAGGTGGCGTTCGACTTCCGCTGAACCGCACGCCGCCGAACCGCAAGCCGCTTATCCGCAGGCCGCTTATCCGCAGCAAAATCCACACGCTGTGGACAGCGCGCGCGTCACCCCCGTGGGATCACCTAGGCGAACCCCAGGCAAACTGCAGGTGAACTGAAGCAAACGAAGCGTCCCACAGGTGAACGCAAGGTGATCACACAGTAACAACAAGTCATTGATCACAACGTAAGACAACGCGGACTACCGACAGGTCGCCGGCAGTCCACGTCGATCCGAGTGTTTGCTGCTGGCCGCCGGTCGGTTGGGCCGGCGGGCGCGGTGCGGGCGGGGGCTTATGCCGCTACAGGCGCGCCTTCGCCCGCACCCTCGGAGACACCCGCCGGAACCCGGTCCTCGCCGTCGACCGCGACGGCGAGGACATCGGCCACGGTGTCAGCCAGGTGGAACGTCATCTCCTGGCGGACGCTTTCGGGCACGTCCTCGAGGTCCGGCCCGTTGCGGACCGGGAGCACCACGTCGGTGAGGCCCGCGCGGTGGGCGGCGAGCACCTTCTGCTTCACCCCACCGATCGGCAGGACGCGTCCCTGCAGCGTCACCTCTCCCGTCATCCCGACAACCGAACGCACCGGACGGTCCCGGAGCAGGCTCACCAGCGCGGTGGTCATGGTGACCCCGGCCGACGGCCCGTCCTTGGGCACGGCCCCAGCGGGCACGTGCACGTGGAACCGTCTGCCCGCGAACGCGCCGGGGTCGATCCCCAACTCGTCCGCGTGCGATCGCACGTAGGAGAGGGCGATCTCCGCCGACTCCTTCATGACGTCGCCCAGTTGCCCGGTGAGGGTGAGACCCTCGGTGCCGTCCATGACCGTCGCCTCCACGAACAGGACGTCTCCGCCTGTCCCGGTGACGGCCAAGCCGGTCGCCACACCCGGCACGCTTGTCCGGTCGGCCGCCTCGAACCAGAAGCGGGGCCGCCCGAGCCACGTGCGGACGTCGGAGGCATCGACCGTGACCGGTGCGGTCCGCTCGCCCGAGGCCAGCTTGGTCGCGACCTTGCGGAGCAACCGGCCGATCTCGCGTTCGAGGTTTCGCACCCCGGCTTCGCGTGTGTAGTCGGCGGAGATGGTCCGCAACGCATCGTCGCTGATGTCCACCTCCTCGGGATGCAGCGCGGCACGCTCGAGTTGGCGCCGAACCAGATGGTGCTTGGCGATCAACACCTTTTCGTCCTCGGTGTACCCGTCGAGACGGATGACCTCCATGCGGTCCAACAGCGGACCGGGGATCGTCTCGGCCACGTTGGCCGTGGCGATGAACAGCACCTTGGACAGGTCGAGCTCGACCTCGAGGTAGTGGTCGCGGAACGTGTGGTTCTGCGCCGGGTCGAGCACCTCGAGCAACGCCGAAGACGGGTCGCCCCGGTAGTCCGAGCCCAGCTTGTCCACCTCGTCCAGAACGATGACGGGGTTCATGGTCCCCGCCTCGCGCAGCGCCCGCACCAGGCGTCCGGGCTGAGCGCCCACGTAGGTGCGGCGGTGCCCACGGATCTCGGCTTCGTCGCGCACGCCGCCCAAGGCGACCCGCACGAACTTCCGGCCGAGGGCGCGCGCCACCGACTCACCCAGCGAGGTCTTGCCCACACCGGGCGGGCCGACGAGCGCCAGGATGGCGCCCGAACCGCGCGGCCCCACCGAAACCAGGCCACGCTCGGCCCGGAGCTTGCGCACCGCGAGGTGCTCGATGATCCGCTCCTTGACGTCGGTCAGGCCGTCGTGATCCTCGTCGAGGATGCGCGCCGCTGACTCCACGTCCAGGTTGTCCTCGGACTGCACGTCCCAGGGAACCTCGAGAATGGTGTCGAGCCACGTGCGGATCCACCCGTGCTCCGGGCTCTGCTCACTCGTACGCTCCAACTTGTCGACCTCGCGCAGGACCGCGGTCCGAACCGCGTCGGGCAGATCGCGCGATTCGACCTTGGCGCGGTAGTCGTCGGTCGTGCCCTCCTCGGTCACGCCGTCGATCTGGTTGAGCTCCTTGCGGATGGCTTCGAGCTGCCGCCGCAAGAGAAACTCGCGCTGGGTCTTCTCCATGCCCTCTTCGACGTCGGTCTTGATCTGCTCGCGCAGCGTCAGGTCGGCGAGGGTCTCGCGCGCCCAACCGAGGACGAGGCGCAGGCGCGCCTCGAGGTCGAGCGTCTCGAGCACCTCCACCTTCTGAGCGAGGCTCAGGTCGGGCGAGTACCCCGCCAGGTCCGCGATGCGCGACACCTCGGTGACCTCGCGCAGACGCTCGGCCATGCGGCGCGCGCCGCGGGTCAGCAGGATGTTCTCCAGCACGGCCCGGTACTCGCGGGCCAGCTCCAACGCGCTCGGGGTCTCGGGGCCCTCCGCGGCCGGCTCGACCTGGACCCACAGCGCCCGCCCGGTCCCGGGGACCGCCGTGCCGATGTTGGCCCGGCGCTCACCGCTCACCACCATGGCGAGGGGGCCGCCGGGCAGCTCGCCCACCTCGAGGATCTTGGACACCACGCCGACCGAGGCGTAGCGACCCTCGATGTGGGGCACGAGCACCAGTTCCCCGCCCACGGAGCCGGCCGCGTCCACGGCGGCTCGCGCCTCGTCGGTCTCCAGGGCCATGGTGAACACCATCCCCGGAAGGACCACGCCCGAGGTGAGGGGCAGGAACGGCAGTGTCTGGTTGAGTTGCGGCATCTGATTTCCTTCCGCCCGGCGGCTCTGTCCCGCCGAGGTCGTTGCTCATACAACCATTCGGGAGGCGGCCCGATTCCCTCCGGGCACCCCCTCTGACCTGGGACGATGTGGCAATCGGGCCTCCACGGCACCGGGAGGGGCCTCCCCGGGGCCCTATCGTGGGGTCGCGTGCCGGTACGGCAGCTGGACCCGGGCGAAGGGGAGACCCTCCGAACGCTGCGGCTGGAGGCCCTGCTCGACTCGCCCGACGAGTTCTCGTCGACCTACGAGCGCGAGGCGGTCCGCACCACCCAGGAGTGGGCGCACTGGCTGGCCGCGGGTGCCACGTTCGTCTACGACGACCCGAGCCGGGGCCCGGTCGGCCTCGTGGCGGCGGTGCCCGACGAGGACGGCCCGGCCGTGGTGTGGCTGATGGCGATGTGGGTCCAACCCGCGGCTCGGGCCACCGGGGCCGCGGGGGCCCTCGTCGACGCCGTCGTGGCGTGGGCGATCCGGCACGACGCAACCCGGGTGCGGCTGCACGTGGTGGAGCACAACGCCGTCGCCCGGCGACTGTACGAGCGGCACGGCTTCCGCCCGACCGGACAGGTGGAACGTGACGGAGTGACCGAGGTCGCCATGGAGGTCCGGGTCGGCCCGGGCGGGTAGCGGACGAGCCGGGTCAGTGGGTGTACGTGAGGTGCTCGTGGACGGCGCGCACCGCGGCTGACCCCTCGCCCACCGCCGCGGCCACCCGTTTGGTCGACCCGGCCCGGAGGTCGCCCACCGCGAACAGCCCCGGCGAACTGGTCTCGTAGGGGAGCGGGCGCCTCCCCAGGGCGGCCCACCGCGCGTCGAGGTCGCCGTCGCCGAGCGAGCGGTCGGTGCGGACGAAGCCGCGTTCGTCCAGCTCGGCGTACCCCGACAGCCAAGCCGAGGAAGGCTCGGCGCCGATGAACGAGAACAACCCGCCGCACTCGAGCACCTCGTCGCCGTCCGGGCCGGACACCCGCACCGAGCCCAGGGTGAGGTCGCCGTCGATACCGGTGACTTCGGTTTCGGTGCGCACGTCGACGCGCTTGTCGGCCTCGATGCGGTCGACGAGGTAGCGCGACATGCGGGCCCCCAGGTCGCGGCCGCGAATCACGAGGGTCACCGGGCTGCCGGCGTCGGCGAGGAACTCGGCCGCCTGCCCGGCCGAATTCCCCCCGCCCACGACCACGACGGGCGACGACCCACACGTGCGGGCCTCGATGTCGGTGGCCGCGTAGTACACGCCGTTCCCCTCGAATTCCTCGAGCCGGTCGACGTCGAGCCGGCGGTAGCGCGCCCCGCTGGCCGCGATCACGGCGCGGCCGGCGACGTCGGAGCCGTCGGACAGGTGCACCACGAGGTGGCCGGCTTCTTCTCGCAGCGAGACGGCCGCGCACGGACTCGACAGGTTCGCCCCGAACTTCTCGGCCTGCACGACCGAGCGCTGGGTGAGCTCACCGCCCGATATCCCCATGGGGAACCCGAGGTAGTTCTCGATCCGGGAGGTGCCGGCCGCCTGTCCGCCCACCGCCACCTTCTCGACCCCGAGGGTCCGCAACCCCTCCGACGCTCCGTATACGGCGGCGGCGAGCCCGGCCGGTCCACCGCCGACGATGACGAGGTCGAAGCAGCGCCCCGGGATCGTGGCGAGCGTCAAGCCGAGGTACTCGGCCAGCGCCCCCGGGGTCGGGCGACGCATGACCGTCCCGGCCGCGATCACGACCGGCAGTTCGGACGGATCGACGTCGAACGCCCGCAAGGCGCCCTCGACTTCCGGGTCGCTGTCGGGGTCGAGCCACTGGTGCGGGATGCGGCTGCGGGCGAGGTACTCACGGACCTGACGGGTCTCCGGCGCGAAGCGCGACCCGACGACCCGCAGTGCTGTCCCGGCGGCGTCGAGCAGGATCGACCGGCGCGCCAGGAAGGCGGCCAGGATCGTGTCGCCGAGCCGAGGATGGGCGGCGAGAATGTGCCGGAAGTCGTCACGCGGGACGACGATCGCCTCGCCCGGCTGCACGACGCGGGCGGACACGTACACGCGTTGGCCCGTGAGCATGTTGAGCTCACCCAGAAAGGCGCCCGCGCCGTGGCGGGCGATGTTGCTCTCCTGGCCGTCGGAGGTCACGAAGATCTCGACCTCCCCCGACACGAGCACGTAGAAGTCGTAGGTGGGGTCGCCCTCGCGATAGAGGTACTCGCCCACCCGGAGCGGGCGCCTCGACCCCAGCTCGTCGAGAGCGGCGATGTCCGCCGCGTCGAGGATCGGGAACGCTGCCGCGTCGTCGGCCATGGAACGGGACCGTAGCGGGCAGAAGGTCACAGGCGGGTCGGTTCTCTGCCGACTGGGCTCGCACACCGGTCGGAAGGCCAGCGGGCATAGGGTCGCGGCCGTGATGGCCGTGACGGTCGAGACCATCTCCGCCCTGTGCACGGCGGGAGGAACCCTCGTGCTCGCCGTCGCCACGTTCTCGGCCGTTCGCTCGTCGAACCGCTCCGCCCGGATCGCCGAGCAGGCCCTCATGACCGGAATGCGTCCCCTGCTGGTGCCGTCGCTCCGGGACGCGCCGGTCCAGAAGCTGCTGTGGCGGGGCGGCCACACGGCACGTCTCGAGGGTGGTCGGGCACTCGTCGAAGAGGTCGACGACGTCATCTATCTGGCCGTGGCCCTCCGCAACCTCGGATCGGGGATCGCCCTGCTCCACGGGTGGTACGGCCGGCCCGGCGAGGACATGTTCGAGAACGGGGCACGTCGGCCTCCGGCCGTCGAGGATTTCCGCCGACTCAGCATCGACCTGTACATCCCCGCGGGCGGGGACGGGTACTTCGAGAGCGCCGTGCGGGAGGAGGACGATCCGCAGCGTCCGGCCTTCCTCCTCGTGATCAAAGAACGCCGGGCGTTCGCCATCGAGCTCCTCTACGGCGACGGGACGGGGGGCCAGCGCACGATCAGCCGCCTTCTCGTCCTGCCCGCGGGCGACGAAGGCTGGTACGCCCAAGGCGGCCGTCACTGGAACGTGGACATGCCCGACCCGCGCTAGGGGCGCGGGGCTCAAAACGAAACGACCGGAGGAGGTCGGGGACATGAACCGGCTCACCGAGATCGGCGGAAGGCGGATGCCCTTCCTGCGCTGGTCGGCGCTGCGCATGGCACTGGGGATGCGGCACCTGACGAAGCACTGGCAGGTCGGCGACGGCCGCGAGGAGGCGCTCGCCGGCTACGTCACGGAGCACGCCCGCACGGGCGACGTCGACGACGCCATCAGGGCCGTCGACGACTTCTGCTACCACCGCAAGATCATGATGAACGTCGGGGACGAGAAGGGGGCCATCCTCGACAAGGCCATCGAACGGGTCCGTCCGCATCTCCTGCTCGAGCTCGGGACGTATTGCGGGTACAGCGCGCTGCGGACCGTCCGCGCCATGCCCGACGACGCCCGGCTCGTCACCATCGAGTTCGCCGAGGCCAACGCGGCGATCGCCAGGAGGATCCTCGACCACGCGGGCGTGGCCGATCGCGTGAGCGTGGTGGTCGGGTCGTTGGGCGACGGCGGGGCGACCATGGACCGGCTCGAGTCCCAGCACGGGTTCGGGCGGGGCACGCTCGACTTCGCCTTTCTCGACCATGACAAGGCGGCGTACCTCCCCGACCTCGAGCGCATCCTCGAGCGCGGTTGGCTGCACCCGGGCTCGGTGGTCGTAGCGGACAACGTGAAGATCCCGGGGGCACCGGCCTACCGCGCCTACATGGCCGCGCACGAGGGACGCTCGTGGCACACCATCGAGCACGACACCCACCTCGAGTACCAGTCCCTCATGAAGGACCTGGTGCTCGAGTCGGAGTTCCTCGGCGCCTGAGGATGCGGCGAGGCCCGACGCCCGACCCGTGGGCCGGGGAGATCGCGCTTCCGTCCGCTCGAGCGGAGCGACCTCGTGCTGGTCGCGGTGGCTGGCGGCGTCGCACGTGGCGGCGTGGTGGCGGGAGGACCCCGCGTTGGAAGCGGTCGAGGCCAGATACGGGCCGTGCATCGACGGGGGCGACCCCACCGAGTTGTTCATCGCCGAGCTCGACGGGCGACCGGTCGGCATGGTCCAGCGCTACCTCCTGGCGGACTACCCCACGTGGTCGGACGCGCTGCGCGTGGACGACGCGGCCGGCATCGACTACCTCATCGGCATCGAAGAGCTGACGGGGATGGGGCTCGGTGGTCGGATCATCGGTGAGTTCAC
>Ga0307477_10000657_pt1 | contig 34961 bp, 31 predicted proteins | sample atmos_gasesECM2C_FD_203316 | JGI IMG/M metagenome (GOLD analysis project Ga0307477, IMG submission 203316) | Hardwood forest soil microbial communities from Morgan-Monroe State Forest, Indiana, United States - atmos_gasesECM2C_515 | ecosystem: Environmental > Terrestrial > Soil > Temperate...
AAAGCATGTATCCCGCGGAGAAATTTTTCGAGGCGCTGCGAAAGGTTTCTGTTGTCGCACGCGGACCGAAGCCAGTAGCTGTCCTGCGGGAGTGGAAGGTGCCGATCGCGATTGCAGCGCCTGAACCCAATACGTGGCGTGAAGTGCTCCTGGCGATTGACGACAACAAATTGGATTTGCGCGACAAACATGTCGCGGTACAGGAATACGGGGTTTCCAACCCGGAGCTTGTCGAAGGCTTACGCGAGCGAGGAGCCCGCGTTACACCTGTGCCAGTGTACCAGTGGGATTTGCCGGAGGATAAGGCTCCGTTGCGGGCGGCGGTGGACTCAATTATCGGGCATGGAATCGATGTAGCCCTCTTCACCACGAGCGTCCAAGTCAATCATCTCTTTCAGATCGCTGAGCAGGTTGGAAAGAAGGACGCACTCAAGACCGGCTTAGAAAGTGTTGTGAAGGCTTCGATTGGGCCCGCGACGTCCGAAGTTCTGCGAAGTTATGGGCTATCCATCGATCTGGAGGCTTCACACCCCAAGATGGGCTTCTTGGTGAAAGAGGCGGCGGAACAGTCCGAGGCTCTCCTGCAACGGAACCGGTGGCGTTCCGAATGAATCCGCGTCACGCTGGTGACCTAGCGCGTGGATGACAGGCAAACCGGGACGTAATTCAGACGAATAATAAATCGAATGGTCGTCCGAAGTTCGACCAACTCGAAATCATCCGAACGCGATTAGCGAGTGTGGCTGTGTGCCATCACGGACGAATTCAGGTCTTCGTGAGTAGGTACCACGCCTAGATACGTGTGGGACAGGCGATCGTGCCAGGTTAGGGCGTCTTCATCCCACCAGGCCCAGAAGAAGCCGAGGAAAAATGTGCCGGCGGAAATAATGTAGCCTGCGCTGCGTAGAAGCATTTGGCGTGGCACCGGCGCATCACCGGTGAAACTGGCGACCTGCAGGCCACGGAACATCATTCCCGGGGTGGTGCCGCCAAAAATGGTGAACAGGGCGAAGTATTGGAGATAGACGATGGCGAAGGTAAGGCCATAAACGGCGGCGCTGAGCTTACTGAGGGTGAATTGGCCGCCCAGAGAACCGAACAGGGCGAGAAAGCCGCCGTAGGCAAAGAGCAGACAGGCGATGTCGATCGCGGCTGCGAAACGTCGCTCTTCCAAGGAAGCTACGGGATAGGAACCGTACGTTTCCGTGCGCTCTGGTTGCCGCGCAGGAGGATTGTCATTGAGGGGCGCGGGCCGAGCGGAGACGTCGATTTCCATGGGGCCGTGCGGTCTTCCGCGGCTTTCCGCGGCGCGGCCGATTGCGATTGTGAACGAAAAATCATCTTGCTGCGTTCCAGGAGCTTCCGCGATCGCGAGCGTGCGGGCGGCAGCGGGTGCGGTAGCGTACTCGAACGGAAGTTCAGGCTGGGCGGCGTTGGGCGCGCGGCGGCGTTTGCGGGCACGATAGGCCTCCATGCGCACGGTGAGTTCCTCGTGCCAGGCAGCTGCTTGAGCTGACTCTCCTGCGACTAGCGGAAAATTATCGGAAACGCGCGGAGCAGCGTGCTGACCCGACGCTCCGAAGTCCGGAGAGACAGAGGGATCCTCGCCACCTGAGATGCTCGAGGGAAAAGAGGAATCACAAAAGTTGCAGGCGCGTACGCTGGACGGCAGTACGGCGCCACACTGCAAGCATGTTTTTGTCACCGGCAATTTTTGCGCTGCGGACGCTCGGACTCCGGTGAGGAGTGAACCCGACGAGAGTAGCACGACGGACGAAGGAGAAACGGCAAGTTAAAAGGAATGTTGCGTATCAGGCATCAGGAGATCACTGGATACGGACTGAGAGGAAGGCTTAGGAGTCCATCTGCTGCGCGAGCATGTCGCGACTAAACGCAATACGCCTGTCGAGGGTCACAGCGGCAAAGTAGGTACACTGGCCGCGTTCCATGTCAGTCCAGGCCATCAGCGAAGGGACGAAGCGGGCCAAAGTCGAGCTGACCAAGTTGAGCAAGCGAAAGTAAAGGTTGATGGCGCGAATACGCCCGCGTTCCTCGGGGCGTTCGGGGCAAAGGTCGAGAAGCTGGATGACGCGGGCGAAGTCGTCGCCGGCGGCTGCGCTGGGAATGCCGGTAACATCGCGAACCTCGGCAGAAAGAGGCTGCTTAATGGAGGCAGCGATTAGCGAGCGGCAGTAGGAGATGAAAAACTGCAGGAGCGCGGCAGCCGAGAGAATAAATATGAGGGTAGCCATTAGTGGGGCACCACGGCGAGGCGAGCCGGGGCGATTCGCGCCTCCGGGGTCAACTTCAAGAAGGCATAGGCCCAAGCCAAGGGCAAAAGGCAACCGAACAGTGGCACGATGTACATAAAAAATTGGAAGCTCGGAAACATGTTTTCCAGGGCGAAGGTGGCCGCAAAGGCACTGAAGTAGACGCCCAGGGAGAGCACTAGCTGGATGAGTTGCGCGCGGGTCTCACGCAGCTTGAGAATAGCGCCCCATAAAACGTAGGTCAGCACGAGTCCAACGAAATAGAGATTCTGGGAGAGTTCGTAGACGAACCCGGTGAGCATCTTGTTAGAAGACTGCTGAACCACTCCGTAGGAAAACAAGGCGGTTCCGGCGAGCAGTAAGACGGCGACCAGCCGCAGGTACTTCTCCACCTTCATTTCATCGAAGACGTTGAGGTATAGGGTGATCAGCGCGAGATAGAGGAAGATCGTGAGGACAGCATCGGAATAGTAGTAACAATACTTATATTCGATGGAGCGCAGGCCGAAATGACTGAGGAATTGATAGCGGGCCAAGCTGACGACAAACGAGAAAAACATGTAGAGATTGAGACAGAGGTAGCGGCCGAAGCAGCGCCGCCTGATCGCACACACCACCACTGCGACCTCTAGAGAGGTAGCCAGGAACCAGATCGCATATCCCAATGAACCAGGCACGTTTGCCTTTCCTGTGCCCGGCTCGCTTTAGTTGCGCGAGCTAATTATTGGGCACTGGGTGGTGGAACTGGTGCGCCGCCGTTAGCTATCATTGGCGGAGGCACTGGAGCGCCGCCATTGGCCATCATCGGCGGTGGAACCGGTGCGCCGCCATTGGCCATCATCGGCGGTGGAACCGGTGCGCCGCCGTTGGCCATCATCGGCGGTGGAACTGGCGCGCCGCCGTTGGCCATCATCACAGCGCCATTGTCTTGCGCTGCAGCGACGGTCTTCAGACTCATCGCTCCTGCCAAAATCAGCAGGGCCACGAGTAGAGCTGAGAGCTTACGTGACATTGAGTGCCTCCGGGGGATAATACCCCGGCAGCACTCTATATCTATTTACACCAATGTCAAGAAGCTCATACGACGAGCCTGTACCGAAAAGAACACTGTCTCCCCGGTTAGTCTCTTCGCCGGGCTTTCGCCCTAGCGGGAGCCACCCGAGAAGTCGTGCAGGGGCATCCTAAGTTTTAGGAGTTGTAGGGTCAACGGTACCGCAGTACTAGTCCTAGCCCTTTCCATTCCTATTTCGGCCACTTCGGCTTAACTCGGCTGGGCTTGATTGGCTTGACACTCCCGCTCGCTCCTCCGTAGCATGGAAAATTGCCTTGGGCCGGCGTAGCTCAGTGGTAGAGCGAGGGTCTCATAATCCCTAGGCCGTGGGTTCGATTCCCCCCGCCGGCACCACACCAAGCAGAAAAAGCACGAACTCAGCGCGATGCCAGCCCCGCCGGTGAGCCGCCAAAAGCAACAATAGTAACTAAATCGATTTATTGCTGGTCGGATGGGGCTGGATTCTGATGTTCGCGCACACATCAAGTTTTGTAGAATGGCCGATTATGCAGAGGCTTACCCAGCCGGCCCGCTCCAGGTGGCAAGCGCTTGATCCCAGCGGGAGCTGCGGATGATGCGCTGCAGGCTCTCCCGCCGCGACTGGTTGCGCTTGGCCTCTGGCATGGCCGCTGGCGTGTCTCTCGATATTGCCGGGGTCTCCAAACTACGGGCTGCCGAGGCTGGGATCTACACGAGCGAGGCCGCTGGGCAAGAGGGGCCATCGGCGGCCGACCGCACTGCCGCGCTGCTGAGCGGCGATCCGACACGATACAGATTTACGCCACAAGAGGACGCGTTCTTAGAGGAGTTGGAAAAAGCTTGCTTTCAATTTTTTTGGGACGAGGTGAATCCGGCGACGGGACTGGTCAAAGACCGCAGCCAGGCAGCCGGCGCCGATTCGCGAAACGTGGCCAGCATGGCGGCAACGGGTTTTGGCTTGACGGCGCTATGCATCGCGGACCATCGCGGATGGCAGGAACCGAAGGTGATACGCGAGCGAGTGGGGACTACTCTGCGATTTGTGGAATCGCGTGTGCCGCAGGCGCACGGTTTCTTCTGCCACTTTCTCAATATCCAAAATGGGGAGCGCGTGCTGCAGTCGGAGGTTTCCTCCATCGATACGGCGATCTTCGTTTGCGGAGTGCTCACCTGCGCGGCTTATTTCGACGACCTGGAGATTCGGACATTGGCGAACCGAATCTACCAGCGTATGGACTGGAACTGGCTGCTGCACGGCGACAAGACGCTGTCCATGGGCTGGACACCGGAGCACGGGTTTATTCGCAGCCGGTGGGACAGTTACAGCGAACTGATGATGGTGTACCTGCTGGGCCTGGGTTCGTCGACTACGGCCATATCCAAGCAGAGCTGGGACGCGTGGACGCGCCCATATTTTGAGTTTAACGGTGTGCGTTACATCGGATCGCACGCGCCGCTATTTGTGCACCAGTATTCGCATGCGTGGTTTGATTTTCGGGGCAAACGAGACAAGTACGCCGATTATTTTACGAATTCGGTGGTGGCCACCAAGGTCCACAAACTGTGGTGCCTGGAGTTATCAAGAGAATTTCCGGACTACACCGACGACCTCTGGGGCATCACCGCTTCGGATTCCGCACGAGGCTATGCCGTGTGGGGCGGCCCTCCGGCCATGGGACGCATCGACGGAAGCATTGTTCCGTGCGCCGCGGGCGGTTCCTTGCCGTTCCTGCCGGAGGAAACGGTGCGCGTGCTGCGAAATATCCGAGAAAAATATGAGCAGCGGGTTTGGCGCAGGTATGGTTTCGTGGATGCATTCAATCCGCTGACCAACTGGTATAGCCCGGATGTGATCGGAATCGATGTGGGCATTACGTTATTGATGGCGGAAAACGCGAGAAGCGGGTTTGTGTGGGAACAATTCATGAAGAACGAAGTAGCGCGCAACGGCATGAACCGGGCGGGATTTCATGCCGTCACGCCAGCGGAAGCGGCGGCGCCGCCCAAACTGCCGGTGCCCAATGGTTATCCGATTTTTGTTATTCATTGAGGATCAAGAAGGGCCGCTCAATTATTACTTACTTCAATCAAGGCCAGGGCATGCGGTTGAAGTTCGAGAGTGAGAGAGCCGTTGGAGATTGACTGTTGCCGGGGCGCGGGAAGGGCCGCAGCTTTTCGCAGGGCGTCGATCTGCGCAGGCGTTGGAGAAGAAGGTTGCCCTAATTTCTCGTAGGTGGGCAGCGGCGAACCGTGCTCCTTATCAACGATCGTAATGCGGGCCGAGCGCGACTGCGGCAAACCCTTGAAGCGCAAGGTCACGGTTTCCGGCGAGCCCACCTGCTCCGGCAAAAAAAGATTCCACACAGCAATCGCGAGCGACCCGTCCTTGCGGCGGGTTACCAGCGTCGAGTCCGAGCTTACATCGAGTCGAGTGTCTCCTAGACGATGCAATAGCGCGAAGTCATTGAAAGCCGCTTTAGGAATGCCGCGCTCGGCGAGGATGCCAAAGCCGCCGTAGAACGGCATCTTGACGACACCTTGTTCTTCAAACACATCGGAGAAAGTCCAATAGCTCATCATGGTAGTCAGACCGTCGCATTCGCGAATCGTGTTGGCCAGGAATGGGCCCATGTAGGCGCTGTCGGTCACCTGGGATTGATTGCTGTAGTCGGCGTTGTATTCGGTCCAGAGGAGTGGCATTTGCGGATAGGGCGAGGCGGCTATCTGCTGATGCACCTTCTTGACTGCCCGGCATACCATTTCGTTGCGGGGAATGTTCTCGTGGGTGCCGAAGACGTCTTCCGCTTTGTCATTTCCGTAGACATGTGTAGAGACAAAGTCCACGGGAACATTTTTTTCTTTGCAGTGAGCCAGGAAACGGTCCGCCCAAGCAGCCTGGGCCGTTGACGGGCCGCCTACGCGCAATCGAGTGCCGACCCGTTTGACAGCGCGGGCGGTGTGATCGTAAAGGTCATAGTAGCTTGCTTCTTTGGGCTGACCGGCCCAGAAATCGAGGTTGGGCTCGTTCCAAACCTCGAAGTACCAGGTTGCTACCTCTTCTTCGCCGTAACGCTGGACCAAATGCCTGGTGAACGCCTCGATGAATTGCTCCCATTTGTTCCAATCTTTTGGCGGCGCAACGTTCTGCTTGTACCAAAACGCATGCAGCGCGTTGGGATCGGAAGTCAGTTTCTTGGGCATGAAGCTGAGTTCCACGAAGGGACGCACTTTGTTTTCCAGCAGGCCGTCGTAAATTTGATCGACGTAGGAAAAGTTGTAGATGGGCCGGCCCGAAGGGTCCTCATCGTAAACACCGACTTCATCGTGAAAGATGGCGTGAAATCGCACGTACTCGAATCCTGTGACGCGCTTCGTCTCTCGCAGGTCCTGCCGGTAGCTTTCGCGGAGAGACAAAATTGCGCGGCCGGAGCCGAACATCCGTTCCCAAAAATGCGGAAACGGATGCTCCGGGGCATTAAGGTCGATCTCGATGCTTTGCGAGGATTGCGAGCGGGCCGGGGGAACGGCCAGAAGCGCAAGTACGGCTAACAGCGCGAGTTGAATTCGGAGCGGCATGATCGTGCGCATAAAGATGGCTCCTCCATGGGTGAAAAAAAGGAGCGCGTCCATCGCCCTGGCTCCTTTGCAGCGAGCACTAGAACACAAATCGCGCCTGGAACTCAAACATGCGGACGGCCCAAGGCGAGTTGTTTCCGTTGACAAGCGGGGCGCTGCTCGTCAGGATTTGCCGCCGAAAGGGCTGAAGAATCGAAATGACGAGTCTTGCGCCTGGGCAAGCTGCGGCGCAGGAGTGCCTGCCCGCCGCAGGCGGGCTGCGCCCTACTGAGGCGGTGTGTTGGTGAGCAGCGTTTTCGATTTAGTGCGCGATCATCCCGCCATCGTTTTCGTCAATCGCCATGCTGGCGGCGGACGATCACGCAGCCGTTTGGCGCGCGTTAGAGCACTCTTTACCGGACGGTCCTTTTCCGCCAAGTTCATTTTGACGGAGGGCAGCGAAGAAATGGCTGAACGTGTGCCCGCTGCAATTTCGGCGGGACATCGCGTGCTGCTGGCGATGGGTGGAGACGGCACTCTGCAATCGCTGGTGAACGCCGCGCATGGCAGCGAAGTGCTGCTCGGAGTATTGCCGGCGGGTGGGGGAAACGATTTCGCTGCCGCGCTCGGCTTGCCGAAAGATCCGGTGGCCGCGGCGGAATTGATGTTGTCCGGCCAGCCATGCGACGTGGACCTGTTACGCGCGCGAACCGCCGATGGACGAGAGCGGCTGTTTGTCGGAGGCGGCGGCGTGGGATTAGACGCTGAATCCGCTCGCTACTCCGCCGGCGTCTATGCGAGGTGGCCCGGGCGACTACGTTACATCGCGGCTGGCTTGCGCGCCTTGCGTGAGTTCAAGCCCTTGCTGGTTCGTGCGGAATTTCCTGGCAGCGGCTTGCCCGCCGTGGAGTCACAAGTGCTGTTGGCCGGGGTCCTGAACACTCCGAGCTATGGGGCGGGATTGCGGCTGGCTCCCCAAGCTCGAATTGATGATGGTTTGTTGACCGCGCTTTTTGTCAAGAATCTGAGTGTTGCGGAGGTGCTTGCCGCAGTCCCGCGGCTACTGACGCGCGGTGATTTGCCTGGTTCGTATGTGACGCGGGTCAGCGCCGCGCGTGTGCGCTTCAGCTGCAACCGCGAATGCCTGTTCCAGGGAGACGGGGAAATCTTTGGGCCTGCGCCTGTCGAAATTGAGGTGGTGTCCAAAGCGGTGCGGATGCTTGTTCCGCTCAAATCTTAAGACGCGCGTCTTGAAAAATTGGCTTTACTTTTTTGGTAGCGCAAACGCGACGTAAACGCCGCCGGACGCTGATTTCGGATCCTTGCCACCTCCGGCGGCAATGACAATGAACTGCCGGCCTTTTATTTCGTACGTAGCCGGCGTGGCGTTGCCGGCAAAGGGAAGAGTAGCTTCCCAGAGCAGCTCGCCCGTGGATTTGTCGAAGGCCCGGAATTTCTTATCGAAGCTGGTGGCGCCGATAAAGAGGAGTCCGCCGGCGGTGACGATCGGGCCGCCATAATTTTCCGTTCCTGTATTCTTCATCCCCCGAGCAGCAAGCTCCGGATATTCTCCAAAATTAACTTTCCAGACATAGTCGCCTGTATTTAAGTTGATTGCGTTGAGTGTGCCCCAGGGCGGAGCGATGGCCGGATACCCGTCGGGGTCCAAGAATCTGCGATAACCCGTAAAGCGGTATTTCATTCCGATCAGCTCGGGGCCGGCGCTGCCCGGTTCTTTGCGCTCCCCATGGCTCAAAAAATCGATCAGCGCCGTCAATTGCTCCCCGGACAGATTGGGAAGTCCGGGCATTCTGCCTTTGCCGGATTTGATCGTGGCGGTCATTTGATCGGGAGTTAGGCGTCCAGCAACGCCGAGCAGCGAAGGAATCGCCGGCGGCGAGCCACTCATATTGTCGCCGTGGCAGACGCTGCACTGGCTCATATAGGTGGCCTTCGGACCGCTAGATTCTGTATTTTCCGCAAGCGCGGCCAGCCATGCCATTTCATTGGAATTGATGTAGATCGTGGCGGTGTCCGGGTCAACGGCCGGCCCTCCCCACTCCGCGCCGCCGTCGAACCCTGGAAAAATCACGGTATCTTTTCCCAGGCTAAAGGGCACAAACTGCCCTTCGCTGCGGGATTTTCGGAATTGCTCGATGGCCCATTGATGAGACTCTGGCGTGCGGTTGGTGAGCATGCCCTCGGTCAGAAGTTGGCGCGCGTAGGGAAAAGGCTTGGTTGGAAGGGGCTGCTCGGTGGCCGCAACTTCGCCGGGGATCGTACTTGCCGGATACTTGTGATACTCGACAGGGAAGAGGGGCTCGCCTGTGGCGCGGTCAAAGAGGTACACAAAACCTTGTTTCGTGGTTTGCGCGACGGCGTCCACATCCTTTCCGTCATGCTTTACGGTGATCAGCACTGGAGCTGATGGGAAATCGCGGTCCCAGATGTCGTGCCGGACGCCTTGGAAATGCCATATTCGTTCGCCGGTTTCTGCGTTCAGCGCGATCATAGTGTTGGCAAACAAATCGTCACCCACGCGATCGGCACCATAAAAATCAAACGCCGCAGAGCCGGTCGGGACGAATACCACGCCGCGGCGCGGGTCGACCACCATGCCAGCCCAATTGTTGGCGGCGCCGCTGGTTTTCCAGGCGTCCGCCGGCCAGGTATTGTGGCCAAATTCACCATCACGAGGAATGGTGTGAAAGGACCAACGTAGCTTTCCGGAGCGCACGTCGTATGCGCGCACATCGCCTGGCGGAGCCGGCAGGGTTTCGGGATTGCGACCTCCCACGATGATCAAGTCTTTGTAGATCGCGCCCGGGCTGGTCAATGAGATGGACTGTTGGTCCGCTTCGCGTCCCAGATTGCGGCGGAGATCGATTCGCCCATCCTGGCCGAATGACGGAATGGCTTCGCCGGTCTTGGCGTTTAGCGCGTATAGAAAGTTCATGACACCGACGAGAATTCGTTTATCGCTCCCGCTGGACCAATAGCAAAGACCGCGGTCCGGCTGCGTGCCCTTGATCCCGGAGTCGAATTTCCAAAGCAATTTCCCGGTTGCGGCGTCCAGGGCGAAGACCTTCTGTGTCGGCGTTATTCCATAAAGAACATTGCCGACGATAATCGGACTGGTTTCCAAACCGCCTGGCTCGCCGCTATCGAATGTCCAGGCCACGGCAAGCTTCTTGACGTTTACCCGATTGATTTGCGCCAACCTTGAGTAATGAGTGTTTTCGGGCTGGCCGCCCCACACTCGCCAGTCTTGGCTGGCACGATGTTTGTCTTGCGAGGCCGCTACGGCGGGAAACAGAATCGCGCACGAGAATAGAAGGCTTTGCAATCGTTTCATCGCGTGCATAATACCGCACGACCGTCACTTTGAGGCGTAGGCCGCAAGCGACCGAGGTCTATATCGACGCCCAGACCTGTTTGGTCTAGCATAGCGTGCCGTCCAAGCGCCGCTGCGCGACATCGAAATACCGCTACGGCGAACCGGACATGAACGGCAAAACCGGCGCCCCTTTTTTCACAAAACGCTTTTGGGAGGAAGCATGGAAGAGCAGCTCAGCCTGGAATTCCTGCGTGTGGTTGAAAATGGCGCCATTGCCGCCGCGCGGACCATGGGATTCGGTGACCGTCACAAAGCGGACGAAGTCGCCGTGGAAGCCATGCGCAAGACGATGGACGCGGTGCAGATGGATGGCACGATCGTCATCGGCGAAGGGGAGCGCGATGAAGCTCCCATGCTTTATATCGGGGAAAAGGTCGGGCTGGCGACGCACGCGCCCAAAGCGCTATTTCCAGAAGTCGACATCGCGGTCGACCCCTTGGAGGGCACTAATCTCTGCGCCACCGGGGCGGCTGGCGCGATCTCTGTACTAGCGGCCAGCGAAAAAGGCGGCCTGCTACACGCTCCGGATCTATACATGGAAAAAATCGTTGTCGGTCCATCGTGCAAGGGCGCTGTGGAACTAGATGCGCCAGTCTCCGATAATCTCAAATCGATCGCGAAGCGGCTCGACCGCGACGTCGAAGACTTGGTCATTATTGTGCTCGATCGCCCACGTCACGAGAAATTAATCGCCGACATTCGCAAGGCGGGGGCGCGCATCCGGCTGATTGGCGACGGCGATTTGTCGGCGGGCATCTCGGCCGCCGTGGTGGGCACCAGCATCCACGCGGTCATGGGTACCGGCGGCGCGCCGGAGGGCGTTCTCACCGCCGCCGCTCTGCGTTGCTTGAATGGACAGATCGTCGCCCGGCTGGTTGTCGCCAAGCCGCAGGATGCCGAGCGGCTGGCCAAAATGGGCGTAAAAGATCTCAAGCGGATTTACGATACCGAAGACCTGGCGCCTGGCAAGAAAATTATTTTCGCCTGCTGCGGCGTGACGGATGGAAACTTGCTGAAAGGTGTGCGCTTCTTTGGGGAAGGCGTGCGCACCACCTCCATGATTCTGACCTTGGACGACCGGCAGGTGCGCTTTATCGATTCCGTGCACCTTGAGAAGCGGCCGGATGTGAAGGTCAGATTCTACTAACCGCCGCACCTGCAACTGCGGTAGGTCCTACTGCTCGTTCGTCAAAGGACCTGGAAGTGTCGTCGGCGTGCAGTTACTGGTGGCAAGGCAAGTATCGCGCACGAAAACCTGGCGGAACCTGCTCCCGGCCCCCGTACTGGGGGTTACTGCGACAAACGTCACGAATCTTCCCGATGCGCTGACCGACGGCAAAACGGCTTCGGTTCCAGCTAGCGCGCCTTGCGCATCTGTGGAAACCAGCTGCGTCAGAGGTACACAGGCGGTCCGCAAACCCAAGCACGTGTCGCGCAAATAAACTTGGGGACCCGGGGGAGCTTGGGCGAATAGGTTCGTAGCCGCGGAGCTAAACGCGATGTAGCGACCGTTGGCAGTCATGGAGGGCGAGCGGCTGTCAGCGTTGCCCACCGCGCCATCCATGGCGGATGAAACCAGTAGGGTGCGAGCTTGACACGTTTCCGTGGCGCCTTTGCAGGTGTCGCGGACAAAAATCTGCAAATGCTCGCCTTGCGTCGCGGTGAAGGCAGCAAACCTTCCGTCCGCACTGGCAGCAGGAACTGCCTCCCCAACGGTTTGCACGGCTGCAGCGGGACGCGCGCTGCCCGCCGGACAAGAAGTGGCCATGATCGTAAACGGCAGGCTGGTCTGGCTCGTGCCTCCGCCGCCGTTTCCCGTGCCGGCATTTGGTGCCGGCGGATTGAAAACGCTCACATTCGCCGTTCCGGCGGCGGCGATGAGCGCGCTGCTTACCGTGGCCTGGACCTGTGTTGTGGTGGCGCTAACCGTTGGCAGCGTTGTCTGCGTTCCGGTCGGAACTGCGCCCCACAGAACTTGCGAGCCTCCCGACGGATCGGAAGTCGGAAGAAAATTGGTCCCGGCCACTGTTAGCGTGAACGACGCGCCGCCGGCCACGGCGCAACTAGGCGACAAACCATTGGCCGAGAGAACCGGAAGCGGATTCCCCGGCGGATTGATGATGAACGCCAACGGATTGGAGAGTCCATTGGTTCCCGCGCCGGAATGCGGTTGCAAGGTGTTGACAAAAGCGGTTCCCGCTTTGGCCACCAACGCGGGCGCTACCGTGGCGGTTATTCCTGTCACGTTGCCGTTAGTGTCCGTCTGCACCTGGGTGGGAATCGTCTGATTATTCCATTGCACCACGGTCTGGGTAACAAACCCACTGCCGAGCACCTGAAGTGTGAACTGCTGGCTACCGGCGGTAGCCGTCGACGGCGAGAGTGCCGTTATGGTCGCCCCGGTGGGAACCTGAAAAGTGTTTCCGTAATCATTGCAACCCATCGCGGCGAAAATCGCCGTCAATGCGACAGCCATTGCTGTCCACGACCGCTTCATGAAAACTCCTTCAAGTGTGACCGCGAGCCGGCCTCGCCGGCGCCCCCCAGAATCATCGCCGAGCACCCCGGCAAAAATCGCGGCGGCCACAGCGCTGTCGGGATGTGATGCGGAATTCGCGCTGCGCGTTGACTGTCTTGCCCGTCGCCGGATTCGCGGGGCACGCCACGGCGCGTAAATTGAGCCACGCGCAACCCTACATCCTTACCATTGGAGGCGGGGCAACGTCAATCGCGGGAGTCTCCTGGCGGTCGCACTTCAATCGCCGTTGAGTGCGGCCACCGAGGCACGGACAAGGTCCAGGAGGTGCTGGCGACAGTCTGGATCGCCAGGCAGAGCGGCTTGCGCCGCACGATAGCAGTCGCGAGCTTTTTCTTTGCGGCCCAGCTTGGCAAAAAGATCCCCACTGGCCAACTGAAACAGCGCATTCGAAGGATATTTCTCAGTTAGCGGGCTGATTATTTCGAGCGCCCGCTCATATTGCTGATCATAATTGTGCAGATTGATGGCCAGATAAAAGCGCGCTTCCGGTGGCACCAGTATGCCCTGGTCAATTGCGTGTTGAAGCTGGCGGATGCCTTCCTTCTTGCTCCCGCTGGGAATGCCCATGAAAAATCGCAGGACTCGTGCAGCGGCCGAGAGAGTATCGATGTAATAGTTGTACAGGCCGAGTCCAAAATCGGCGTCCGCGAGATCCGCGTCCAACGAAATTGCTCGCAGTAGATGTTCGCGCGCCCGTACGCCAGCGCGCGCGGTGCTACGCCCTTCGCCGCGCAATCCATACAATCGTGACGCCAGCGCGTCGCCCATACCGGCGTAGAACTCCATCTCCGCTGAATCGCGTTGCGCGATTTTTTTTTCGGCGAGCGCGGTGGCTTTAGCCGCCAATTCAAGATAATGGCGATCGGCTGCTAGTTTCGCGCGATGGCGAGGATAGGTCATTCCATACTTGAATTCCGCGGAGGTGCACCAGATTTTCCACCACAACGCTTCCCCCTCCAGGAGGTAACCGATGGGGTGTTCCGGCTGCTCCTCTTGCAGGCTCAATGCCGCCGCGCGACCGCCCGCGAAATCTCCGGAATAGATGCGGTCGGCTGCGGCAGTTACCTCCGGGGGTACTCGCAGTTCCTGCGCGCCAGCGTTGGCGCAGAAAAATGAAACGCAACACAATAACATCGGCCACAGGCGGGAAGTGATTGGAATGCGATGCACCCTAAGTCCATCCGATTGCCTTGCTTCAAGTCCTGCGACGGACGAGTTTAAGCTGTTCCAGGAGCAATGCAAAACGAAATGGCTTCTGCAAGAACGTCGAGTTGGCCGGCAGCTGAGCTTCCGGGAACCCTTCCGCGTATCCTGACATGTAAACGATCTGCACCTCCGGATGAACTTTGGCCACGCGCCGCGCCAATTCCGGTCCTCGCAGTCCGGGCATGACGATGTCTGTCAGCAAAATCTCCAGCCGGCCGCCATGGTTCTCCGCCATCTCCAGCGCCTGCAGCGAGCTTTCTGCCTCCAAAACTCGGTAACCACTGGTGCGCAGAATCTCTACCAGCGCGTGGCGCAATGCCGCCTCGTCGTCGGCAACCAATATTGTTGTATCGATTCCAACGTCGACCGTGGATGCCTGCGGAGTGTCGCTTGCCGGTTTGGGTGCTCTCGGCGCCGCTGCCGGAAAATAGATCTCGAATCGCGTACCCTTCCCGGGCTCGGAGTTGACGTGAATCTGCCCCCGGCTTTGCTTTACAATTCCATACACCGTAGCCAGCCCAAGTCCGGTTCCTTTGCCAGCAACCTTTGTCGTAAAGAACGGCTCAAAAATCCTCGTCCGAGTCTGCTCATCCATTCCGGTTCCGGTATCTTTAACTTCCAGTACCACCCAACTCTGGATCCCCGCGTCGCCTTCCCCGTCCGGCACACGATCGGCATTGCGCGTGGAAACTGTCAACCGCCCTCCCTGTGGCATGGCGTCACGCGAATTCACCGCCAGGTTCATCAACACCTGTTCCACTTGTGTGGGATCGGACAAGATCCACGAATGCGTCGCTTGGTGCTGGAACGTCAACTCAATATCGCTACCCAGCAAGCGCGGCAGCATGAATTCCGACGCGACCAAGGCCTCGTGCAGGTCCATGGCGCGAATCTCCAATACTTGCTTGCGACTGAACGCCAACAACTGTTTGGTGATCGTGGCTGCTTTTTCCGCCGTGCGCTGAATCTGATCCAGGTACATGCGCGCGCCGGACTCCGCAGGCAGCGATTTGTCCAGCAACTCCGAGCAGCCTCCCATAACCATCAGTAAATTGTTGAAGTCGTGCGCCACCCCGCCGGCCAGTTGTCCCAGCACTTCCATCTTTTGCGCCTGGCGCACTTGTTCTTCCGTTTTCTTGCGGTCGCTGATGTCTTCGATTACCGCCACCACGCCGACTGTTCCGTGCTCATCGACGATGGGAGCGGCGGAGATGCTTACTGGAAAACGTAATCCCTCTTTGTTGATGCGAGTGGTTTCGAGCCCCACGGTTACTACTTCCGATCGGGTCTTGGCCGGAAGGTCAAGACGCTCATCGGCCTTGTCCTCCGGAACGATTGGCGCCGGTTTCCCGAGCACTTCATCCGCCCTCCAGCCAAACACACGCTCGGCCGCCGGATTCCACGCCGTCACCTTGCCTTCTAAATCCGAGCTGATGATCGGCATCGGTGTGGCCTGAATCAGCGCTCGAAAACGTTCGTTCCCGCGCCGCGACGCAGCTTCGCGTGCCGTGCGTACAAAATCCACGATATCGTCGGCGGCAATTACCAGGACTACGGCGGTGCCCACCGAGGCCATAGCTGTCACGATCTTCGCCGCCGCGGAAAGCCAATACACCGGCTTCCACACGGTCACCACTTCAAAGAAATGCGTTACCCCGCAGCTCACGATGAACAATCCGAACGCCCAGAAAAAGCCGGAATACGGTAAGACACGACCGGCTCGCCGAACGAGCCGCGCCAGAGTTGTTGAGATCACTACGTACGAAAACCCGATTAACAGGTCAGCGATTACCGTTGTCCATAGCAACCGGGTGTTGCCGAGGAAGCAGTACCAGTGGGGCAAGAAATTTGTCGATAGCATGGCTCGTGAAGTCAGCCATGCCGTTGCCGTGCCGCCGGTTAACGCGAGCAGTCCAAGCTTCAGAACTCGTGGCGTGAAGCCCAACTCCAATTTCGTATCGGGTGAGGCGCTGGCAGCCATGCGTGACGCGGCCTTTCCATCGTCGCGCGTTCCGGGCATGCCGGAAGACGCAAACAATCCTTGCTCGTTCTGAAAGGGGGAGGACTTACAGTTCTCGGCCTAGGCAAGAATTTGCAATACCCAGGCTTCGCTGGCACGCGATTGAGAGGAAGAGTTCGCGAGCCGACGTTCCCAGTGTAATCCGCTTTCTTCGTTTCGCGCAGAAGTGTGCCGCAAACAGCATCGTGCAGCTAAACAAATCTTCCGCATCATTCGCGCGCTTGCTCTGCATTTGCTATTCTCGGCGGCGCGATGAACCGCGAAAACTCTGATCAGCCCGCGTCGCTCGCCAGCGGTCGAGGCGACCTCGAACGTGCGCTGGGCCTCAAAGAAGCCGTCGCGCTGAACATGATCGAGATGGTCGGCATCGGACCCTTCGTGGTGATCCCACTAGTTATCAAGGCCATGGGCGGCCCCCAGTGCCTGCTGGCCTGGGCTGCCGGAGCCCTGCTGGCCTTGCTCGACGGTTTCGTGTGGTCGGAACTCGGAGCGGCCATGCCTCTTGCGGGTGGCAGCTACGTTTTTCTTCGTGAAGCCTACGGTCCGGGCCGCATGGGCCGCCTAATGTCCTTCCTCTTTGTTTGGCAAACGCTGATCCAGGCCCCCCTGAGCCTGGCCTCCGGCGCTATCGGTTTCTCTCAGTACGCTTCGTATCTTTATCCGCTCGGCAAATACGGACAAAAAGCCGTCTCCGGCGCACTGGTCATCCTGCTCGTGATCCTGTTGTATCGCCGCATTGCTTCTATCGGAAAAATCTCGCTCTTTCTGTGGGTCGGTGTTGTCGGCACGATCCTGTGGCTCATTTGGGGGGGCGCCACGCATTTCCACCCGAACCTGGTCTTCACCTACGCACCCGGCTCCTGGGACTTCTCCTGGCTGTTCTTTGCTACTCTCGGCTCCGCCACCGTCAACACCATCTACACCTACTGGGGCTACTACAACATATGCCATCTTGGCGGCGAAATCCGCGATCCGGCGCGCAATATTCCGCGCGGCATTTTCATTTCCATAATTGGCATCGCCCTCTTGTATCTGGCCATGCAGACCAGCATCCTTGGCGTGCTGCCGTGGCAGCAGGCGCAGGACTCACCGTTCATCGTCAGTGCCTTTGTCGAAAAGCTTTACGGCTCAGGCGCGGCCCGTTTTGCTACGGCCATGGTTCTATGGATTGCTTTCGCTTCGGTATTCTCTTCCCTGCTGGGATACTCCCGTGTCCCCTACTCCGCGGCGCTCGACGGAAATTTCTTTCGCGTGTTTGCCCGCGTGCATCCGGAAAAGAAATTTCCGCACATCTCGCTCCTGTTTCTCGGTACCTTGACCTTTCTCTTCGCCTTGCTGTTCAAGCTCAAGACCGTGATCGCTGCTGTATTGGCCATGCGGCTCATCATTCAGTTCATCGGTCAGGCCGTGGGAGTAATGCTTTTGCGCCGCCGTTGGTCTCCGGAGCGACTCCCGTTTAAGATGTGGTTGTATCCGTTGCCGGCGCTTCTGACCATTGCAGGTTGGATCTGGCTCTTTCTTCGGACCGGACGAGCAATTTGGTGGGGGTTATTTGTGATTATTTTGGGACTCGCGGTTTTTCTGGTGCAGTCGCGGTTTCGTAGAGAATGGCCATTCGTCGCGCCTCCTCTTGAGGCCGCGAAGTGAAAGTGTCGCCTGGGAAGTTACTCAGACAGATCGCTCCGTTATTTCTTATCCCGATTTTCACCTCGCCAGCCCAGGCGCAATTTCCTCCGGCGCCAGGCACCGGCCCGGGTCTGCCCGAAACCGTCGAGGCCATCGAGAACGCCCGGGTAACTACCCGCATCCTCTACATCACCGCGCATCCCGACGACGAATCCGCCGCTGTGCTGACCTATCTGGCTCGCGGCCTTCATGCCGAGGTCGCCCTTCTCTCGCTTACCCGCGGCGAAGGCGGCCAAAACGATCTGGGGCCTGAGCAAGCCCCGCAGCTCGGCCTCATTCGCTCGCAGGAACTCCTGGCCGCCACGCGCGGCTATGGCGTCAAACTTTTTTTTACTCGTGCCAAGGACTTTGGATACTCAAAGACTCCCGAAGAAACCGAGAAAGTATGGGGCGATGAAGTTCTGCAGGACATGGTGGAAGTCATCCGGTTTTTCCGGCCAACTGTGGTCATAAATGGCTGGGGAGGCGTTCACAGCGGTCACGGCCACCATCAAGCCGCCGGACTGCTTACGCCAAAAGCTGTGCGGCTTGCCGCGGATCCTAACTACAAGCTCCGTGTGTCCCCTTCCGAGGAGCAAGACGCCACCTGGGGCGACCGCCGGCCGGTTTTGTTGCTCGACGTGGATCGCAGCGAAAAGCCGCAAGGTTATCCACTTCCTCTTGATGATGTCTCGCCGCTCTACGGAAAATCCTGGCGGGAGATAGGGTTGGACGCCTTCGCCAACCACCGGACGCAGGGTATCACCGGCTTTTTGAACTCACCATTTCTCCGCCGCCCAATCACCCTCAAGCGCGAAGACGGCGAAGAATTCGATCCGGCTTCTCTTAACCAGCCTCTTGGCCCTCTCGATGAAGACTTTGAAGTCGGAAATAAAGGTGTCGATCCTCTCATGCGCGGCGTTGATGCGTCTCTCATCGCCGCGCGCGACGCCGCCCTGCGCCTTGATTACAGGGCGTCCGCCGATTCCCTCATCGCCGCTGGAAAGAAGCTCGATCAAATCCCGGTGCCTTCACTTTCTTCGCAGCTTCCCGCGCCGGTGGCTTCTCTCGCCGCGAGCGTTCGCCGCAAGCGCGACAAAATTAACGCCGCTCTCACCTTGGTGGCCGGCTTGCGCCCGGACGCCATTGCCGACCGCAGTGAAATTGTTCCAGGTGAAACCTTCAGCGTCCGCGTGGAACTCCACCACCGCGACGCCATCAACGCGGATTTTCGGCCGCCCACGCTGACGCTTCCGGCCGACTGGGCCATCACCAAGGAAGAACCTGAACCCAATGGCGCCATTCGCTTCACGATTTCGGTTCCGTCGAATCTTTCGCAATTTGCCTCCAGCTGGCCTCTGCGTTCGGTTCGCGGGTCGGGTGCACCCGGCCCAGGCACTCACCTCGAGTCACTGCTTCCCGAACCACCGCCATTAGTAACCGCGGCGGCAGATGCCATCCTTGAGGGCTACGCGTTCACCGCCACCTCCGCCGTCACCAGTATCCGCGCGACTTCCACCCGGGCCGACCGTATTCCCCCTCGCCTGGTGCCTCCCTATTCGATCGCGGTGGAACCGCGTCAGATTGTCGACGTTTTGACCAACTCGCGAAAATCGTTCGACGTCCTGCTTCGCGTGCACTCATACGCCACGCAGCCAGGTGAAGTAACCGTCGGCCTCGTTCTTCCGCGAGGTTGGAGCCTCGTCACGCCCGTGCCTCTCAAGTTTTCCGGCATTGGCGACCAATATGCTCGTTTTAGAATCACACCGCCGCTCAAACTCGGCGCCGGTAACTATAAGATTGCCGCGCAGGTCTACGAAAAAGGTGACCACGCGTCCACCGTGAAAACCGCAAAATTCAGTCTCTCCCTCGAGCCTCTCCCCACCATGCCCACATTGCTATGGGCCGAGCCCGCGCAATGCCTCGTTCACGCCTTCTCCATCAGCGTTCCTCCCGACCTCCACGTGGGCTACATCACGGCCGAAAGCGAGCCCATCCCTGACGCTCTACGAATGCTCGGCGTCCAAGTGGATCTGCTCGACGCCCAAGCCCTGGCATTTCGTGACCTCTCCAAGTTCGACGCCCTCGTTGTCGGCGTGCGCGCTTACGAACTCCGTGGCGATCTCCCCGGCGCAAACCAGCGTCTGCTCGATTACGCATCCAAGGGCGGCACGCTCTTGGTGCAATACCAGCGCGATTTCGCCTGGGACCGATCTTCCTACGCGCCGTATCCTGCGCTGATCTCCCCGCCTGCGCCGGCCGCAAGAGAAGGCGCTACTCCGGCCCCCAGGCCCTTGCCGCGCATCACCGACGAAAATTCTCCGGTGAAATTCCTCAATCCCAACGACCCGCTTCTAAATCGCCCCAACAAGATCACGCAAAATGATTTCAAGGGCTGGGTGCAGGAGCGCGCTCTGTATCTCTGGACGCAGTACGACCCCAAGTACACACCGTTACTGGCCATGAATGATCCCGGTGAGCCGGACCAGAACGGCGCCCTGGTCTATGCGCGGTATGGAAAAGGCGTTTACATCTATACGGGCATCGCCTTCTTTCGCCAGCTCCCGGAAGGCGTGCCCGGCGCCTATCGCCTTTTCGTCAATTTGCTAAGCGCCTCGCGACCGGCTCCGTCAATTCGCGCCCGCAACAGACGCAGTAACTCCCGCGCACGTTGAGGATTCTCTGATTCTGCGGCGTGCTATCCTTCCGGTTGCACGTAGTGAAATTTTAGGGAGAGCACTTGATGGCTGCAAAGCCCGTCCCCGCACGAGCGAGCCGTTTGCGAACGCTTTTCGCGCTTGTAGTTTGCATGGCAATTTTCTTCTCGACACCGTCCCCGGCCGGCGCGCAGAAAGAAAAGAAAAAAAAGAAGGACGCCAACGCCGCGGCCGACGCCCACACCACCCTTCCCATGGGCGACGAGCAGCAGATCGATTACAAAATCTCTGAAATGCTCGGCGCCTGGCAACTCGGCGACGTCGACCGCCTGCACCAGGACTACGCCGACGACGCTGTCTTCGTTAGCGGACTCTGGGCTCCTCCGGTCTTCGGCTGGGCCAACTATCTTCCGTTGTACCAACAGCAGCGCGCGCGCATGCAGCAGGTGCGCATGGATCGCCTGAACACTTTTATTAAAGTGAGTGGAGCGGTGGGGTGGGCCTGCTATCAATGGGACTTCGGCGGAACCGTGGACGGTCTAGCCATGACCACACGCGGGCAAACGACTCTAGTTCTCGAAAAGCGCAACGACCACTGGGTGATTGTCCATAATCACACGTCCGTGGCACAGGCCGCACCAACTACCACCAGCCAGCCGCCGGTTCCGGCGAACACACCATCACAGCCGGGCAAACCTCCGACTTCTTGATGCCCAGCAATCCCAACCAGCAAAAACGCTAGAAGCTTTTCAGTCCTTCGTACAACCACATGCCGGCAATCAGCAGCAGGAGTGCCCCCGCTGCGATTCCGCTGGTGGCTATCGGCTTAGAGAGTCTGGTGATCTTCGCAAAGAGCTCGCGCTGCTCTTGAGCGAGGTGCTCTCCCGCCGAATCGATACACAACTGATCATCTTCATGGGTTGTGAGAATGCTCCGCCACAGCAGCAAGGCCAAAAAAGTGGCGGTGACGATTCCCCAGACGATCAGAAGGTACAGAATGGGCCCCGTAAGCGTCGCTTCCATCGTAACCTCCGTGGAACCGTGCCGCGGTGCCTGCCCCGAGGACCGGAGGTGGACAGGCAAGGGGTAAACCGGTATTCACGCGGAGTATATCACTCTGGATTTGAATTTCCACTACCTACCATTCAAAAACCGCATGAAGCCCACGCAAATGCGGAGCCTGACGCTGATGCGGCTAAGCATGATGCGGCCTTAGCTTATAGAGCGGAAACCATGTGCGCGATCGCATCGTCAAACGTGGCCCGCCCTTCCAGATAAGGCTGCCAGTAATGCGTCAGCAGGGTCAGATAATTCTCCCAACCCCGTTGGTACAGTCCTTCCCGCATTGCATACGGAGTGTAGTCGGCGTCCTGCGAGTTGCGGCTATTGGCTCCCTCTTCGTCTCTATTGCTCAAGCCGCCTGGCTTCCCGCCATTCTGATTGTTCTCGCTCGCATCGCCATCAGCTTCCATCAGCGGCTTGATCACTTCTCCTGTGGTGTAAAAAATCAGCGCGTGCCACAGATCTCGCGGGATCGGTTTGTCTCGCTGACGACACTCGCGCGCGATGGCCAGTTCCACCGGCGTTGCAATCCCGTGCGACGCTTCATGAAAAAGAACTTCCAGCGCAGCCCCATTCTGATTGCGCGGATCTGAACTGGCGATGGTAACTCGCAAGGGATCGAGCGTCGTATAAGCGCCAGCAGCGTTGGCTACAGCGCTCACGTCAACGCGAATTTTCTCTGCCGGCCACCGCGTCTGGTAAATATCCGCCAAACGGTGCGATAAACCGACACCCTGCTCACGCACCAATGGCGCCACCCGTTTGATCCACGCGCGGTTGGCCCGGTCATCAGCAGGCCAGCGATGCGCGCGATAGGCTGGCGCGGCGCCATCCAAGATCTGGGTCAGCTTCCCAGGCAATCCGGCGTCGCATGTTTTCTTCTTGGCCCCGGAGAGTTCATCGCAAGTTTCAAAATCGCCAAGCTGATTCTTCAAGAGCACGAGTTCGGTGCTGAACAGCAGATCCTTGTCAGCAAAATTGGCCGCGTAGTAAGAGACTGCTTCGTCCCAAGCGCGCTGCTCGGACGCGCTCAAGGAAATTTTCGCTCCTGGCGCAATTTGCAAAGTGGGCTTGCTGGCCTTCCCGGGCTCTGGGGCGCTTGAGGAGGTGGCGTTTCGCCGCGCGCGCGCTTCCTCGTACAAGCGATGATGCAGGTTGATCCAAAAACCGCTGTGCAACTCGAACACCGGAAGCGGCCCATATGCATCGATTTGAGGCGCGGCAGCAAACGCCGGGCTAAAAAGCAGCGCGACAGCCACGAAGAGAGCGGTCACGCGTATGGTAGCGATGCGTCGCATGTGAAGTGCCCGATGGTATCGCCAAGTTCCCCGGCGCACAAATCAGGACTTCCCCTAGCAACCCCTTTCTGGTTGGTCTTGGAATGCCGACTGGACCTCCGCCGTCAGTCGACGCGCGGATCTACCTCGCTGCCCACAGCTCCCTGGCGGTCCGCGCCATGCAAGCCGCCACTGCTGTCGCGAAAAAAGGAACGGCGCCCGGTTCGGCCGTAAGTTTCCGGCGTAGCGGACAGCTCGTATTTTGCCGGGGCGCCGAGATTGCTTCCGCCGGCGATTACGTAGCGGAACCTGTATCCACTTCGCAAGCCTGAGGCCAGGTCCGCTTCCAGCAGACCGGCGGCATCCAGGCCGGGCTTGGACGAACTCTTAGGCGGGCCAAGCTTGGCGAGCGAGTCCGGGAGGCGCGCATAGCTGCGACGGTACGATTCCACCGCTTCGGCTATTTTCTTAACACCGTCGATGGCCGCGCGCTCGGTGGATTCGATCTCCGCCGCGTCCCATTCAACAGCAAGTGCCGGAAGGTCCAGCAGGACCAGCCCGACCGAGAGGAGTTTCCATCCCGTACCGTCACGGACCAATCCCATTTGCACCCGAATTGCACTTGCTCCCGTGGTGTCCGTCGGTTCGCGCACTTCCACCGGAAGGAAGGCCAAGTTGTCCGAGATTTCTGCGCCGCCGATTTGCAGCTCCGCAGCCCCTCCGGGCGTTTCGCAATGAACCGTCGGCCGACCGGAGGTGGTCGGAAGCACGGAGGCTTTGCCAGGCTCATTCAAGAGCACGAAACGCTTCATGAGCGCGACGCGCGCCGTAGGCGTAAGGTGGGCGAACGTTTCCGCGTTTCGGGCCGTCAGGAACTTGGAGAAGGATTGCTCGTTTTGCGAACACGCCGCGGATAATATGTCGCGCAAGGCCGCGGTAGGCGCATCTGCCGCGCCTGCCGCCGATGCCGTCTTGCCGTTTCCTAGCGAACTGCTTTCTTGGGCGGCCACCACAGCAACGAACGGAGTTAATATCAACGCCACTCCCGCGAAGGCCGTGCGTCGAAACACATCAGTCCTTTGCAACGGCAAGTATGGCCGCCAGGTTCTGCGTGAAAACGGAGCGCGGAAGCACCTCGTCGCAGCCCGCCGCGCGAGCTTGCGCGGCCAGCTCCGTCTGGACATGCGACAAGAAACCGACCACTCGCACACTATTCTTTTCCCCGCGCAAACGTTGAATCGCGGAAATGGGCTGGCTGCGTGAGTTGAGGTCCACAATCAGCAGTCGTGGCGGTGGCTCCAGCAACGCCTGTAGCGCTTCCGGTGTGGTAGCCACTTTCACTTCTACTCCCAGGTGTTTGGCGGTCTCCGCCAGTTTCATCTGAAAAAACAGATCGTCCATCAGTGCGACGACTCTACCCATTGATTTCGCTCTCTCCCGCTTATTTTAGGATGCAACTTCCGGATTTTGCGTGCGCTACCCTGGCAGAATTTGGCGCTTATTCTGCGACGATCGCCCGCACGATGCGATGTGCGGCGTGCCAAACACTGGCAAGCAACCGTTCGCGAAAACTGAATCTAGCGGGGAACACTACTCGTGATCGCCCCCGCTCCGCGCTCCTACCGTCTTGTCGGGAACGTCGCCAAGGCGGCCCTTCACGCGGTCGTAGACGCTCACCTGGCTGACCGAACCGAGGGCCTCATTGTAAAAAGTTGGAACGCCCAGGGCGGTCCGCAGCTCCTCATTGAACTTGCGTAGACTCGCCAAGTGCGCTGCCAGCGCCGGCATTTTGTGTCCATCATCGGTCAGCAAAAACTTCTGGTAACCGGCATCCCACAGCCGAGTGAACTTTCCATTGAGCATGATGGTAGGCTGGACGGTCATCTGATACTGTTCGTCCGCCTCTTTACGAAACTCGGCGCCGCTCCCGTATTTCTCCACGCGCACCACCCCGCGCGTGCTCCCCACGCTGAAGCCCAGCGCCGCCAGGCTCTCAATTGCTTTCTGCGAAAACCGCTCGTTAACGTTCCACATGCTATTGAGAGTACGGGAAGGGACTCCCGCCTGTAAAGCGCGCCGCAACTGGGGTTAATACCGAGTCGTTTGGCTGCTGCATCTAACAGGAGTTAAAATGGCTGCCTTTCTCCCCCGCGATTCGGGCTCGGTGTGCGTCTAATCTTTTGGGAATAAATGTGCGAGCAACAATGGCCACAAGCGAACGCGGAACCAGTAACGCCACTGTCGGAGACTCCGTCCTCGAGCGCATTGGAAATACGCCGTTGCTGCAGCTTGAGCGGATAGGCCGCGAGTTCCCCAATATTCAATTTCTAGCTAAGGCCGAATGGTTTAATCCCGGCGGCTCCGTCAAGGATCGGCCCGCGCTGAGCATGATTCAGGCCGGGCTGGCCAGCGGTGCTCTGCGGCCTGGCAAAACGATCATCGACGCAACCAGCGGCAATACCGGAATCGCCTACGCCATGATCGGCGCAGCGATGGGTTACCCTGTCGCCCTCTGCTTGCCGGACAGTGCTTCGCTCGAGCGCAAGCGCATCTTGGCGGCGTTTGGCGCGGAGATGATCATGACGCCCGGCGATGAAGGTACCGACGGCGCGATTCGACGCGTGCAAAAAATCGTTGCGGCCGCTCCCGACAAATATTTTTATCCTGACCAGTACGGCAATCCCGCCAACTGGCAAGCCCACTATCGCGGTACCGCCAATGAGATTTGGGAACAGTGCGCAGGCCGTATCACCCATTTTGTCGCGGGGCTAGGGACCAGCGGCACTTTCGTGGGGACAACCCGTCGCTTGCGCGAACTGAATCCCGCAATTCGCTGCATCAGCTTGCAGCCCGATGCGTCCTTTCATGGACTCGAGGGCTGGAAGCACATGGAAACGGCCATCCGTCCCTCAATTTACGACGACACGTTGGCCGATGAAGACCTTGCCGTCAGCACCGAAGAATCCTACCGCCTGGTGAAGCGCATCGCTCGCGAAGAAGGGTTGCTGGTCAGTCCGAGCGCCGCCGCGGCTCTCGCCGGGTGCTTTGCCGTTGCGGCGAGACTCCCGCGCCACCAGCCCGCCGTAATAGTCACGGTTTTCGCCGATTCCGGCGCAAAATATCTCAGCGAACGCTTTTGGGATGAATATTAGCCATGGCCCCGGGACTCAGGCTGAAGATGAGCGCCGATATCGCGCAACGGATTCGCCAGCACGGCGCGGAAACCTATCCGCACGAATGCTGCGGAGCGCTGCTCGGGCACGATGAAGTCGATGGAGATGCGACCACCGCAGGCGGTGTGCAATTGCCGCTGCGCGAAGTTGCGGGGCTGTACCCACTGATTAACCGCCGTGACGATTCACCGCGCAATCGTTTCTCAGTTACTGCCGAAGACGTACGCGAAGCAGAGAAAGCAGCTCGCGGCAAAAACCTGGACGTGGTTGGATGGTATCACTCGCACCCGGATCATCCCGCCAAGCCCAGCCAGTACGATCGCGAACATGCCTGGCCATGGTATAGCTACGTAATCGTAAGCGTGGCCAACGGCAAACCGGCGGACATGACTTCGTGGCGCTTGAGCGACGATCGCTCCGACTACGCCTGTGAGGAGATCACCATTCGCGAAAGCGCAGCCCGATAGTTAGGTAGGGGGGCAGCATGCTACGCCCCATCTCGGCAAGGTCGCCAAAGTCGCGGATCTTATGGTTTGAAGCATCGCTAGGAGAACAGGATGACAGTGAAAGTAATCATTCCAACCCCGCTGCGCGTTTACGCGGGAAAGCGTGACTCGACGGAAGTCAAGGCGGGAACGGTAGGCGAAGCTCTTGGCCGGCTAACCACCGAATTCGGCGACCTGCGCAAACATTTGTTCACCGAGGAAGGCAAGCTGCGCAGCTTCGTGAACGTGTATATAAACGATGAGGACATCCGCTATCTCGCCAAGGAAAATACTCCCACCAAAGACGGCGACACCATTAGCATCGTGCCCTCCATCGCCGGCGGCTCTCCTTCGCTCGACGCTTGTTGTTCCCTTCGCTGTACACCAAAATTGTCGTCCCCGGCTTAGCGAGGACTGGCTTTTTCGATCGAACCCGCACGGTCGGACATTGCATCCCGTGGCATTCTTTTTCATCTGATATGAACTAAACTGGTGGTTCAGGGGAAATTCTATGGCAACTAAAGTTCAACCTATGACCGGCGAGCCAGGGGAAGCAAAACCGGCGACGACTCTCTCCAACGAAGAAATCCTTCGTTACAGCCGCCACCTCATCATGCCCGAAGTCGGCATGGAGGGTCAGCTTAAGCTCAAGAATTCCAGGGTGCTACTGATTGGCACCGGTGGATTGGGCGCTCCGCTCGGCTTGTATCTTGCCGCCGCAGGCGTAGGGCGCCTCGGCCTCGTCGACTTCGACGTGGTGGATTTCACGAATTTACAGCGCCAAGTCACCTTCGGTTCCGAAGACGTAGGGAAGCCCAAAACCGAGGCGGCCCGGCAGCGCCTCTCCAGCTTGAACCCGGATATCCACATCGAGACATTCGAGACCAAGCTGACCAGTGAGAATGCTCTCGAGCTATTCAAGGACTTCGATGTCATCGTCGATGGCACCGACAATTTTCCCACCCGCTACCTGGTGAACGACGCCTGCATTCTTCTGGGCAAGCCCAACGTCTATGGCTCGATTTTCCGTTTTGAAGGGCAAGTGACCGTCTTCGGTATGCCCGACGGTCCATGCTACCGCTGCCTATATCCGGAGCCGCCTCCACCCGGATTGGTGCCTTCCTGCGCGGAAGGCGGTGTATTAGGCGTGCTTCCGGGTATCGTTGGCTCGATTCAAGCAATGGAGACCATCAAGCTGATTCTCGGCAGCGGCGATAGCTTGAAGGGCCGTCTCCTCCTTTTCGACGCCCTGGCCATGAAGTTTCGCGAGCTGAAGCTGCGTAAGAATCCCAACTGCCCGATGTGCGGCGAGCATCGCACCATCGACGAATTGATCGACTATTACGAATTCTGCGGCGTCCGCGGCGAAGAAGCCCCGGGGCCCAATGTTCAAGTGCCTGAGATTACCCCGCGCGAGTTAAAGGCACGTCTCGATCGCGGCGATGATCTTTTCATCCTGGATGTGCGCGAACCGCACGAATTCCAGATCTGCAATCTACACGGGAACCTGATTCCGCTGGGCGAGCTTCCTCGACGCGTACACGAGTTGGATTCTTCGCGGGAAATCGTCGCCCATTGCCGCAGCGGTAAGCGCTCTGCCGAGGCTGTAGATTTTCTGCGCAAGGCTGGATTCCGCAAAATTCTCAATCTCAAAGGCGGCATCCTGGCCTGGTCCGACGAAGTTGATCCGTCGGTACCCAAATACTAAGTCCGGCTATCTTCACGACGCCCGGAATCGCCCGTGAATTTAGCTCGCGACAACGGATATCTGCGCCCGATGCGGTATGATGTGCACAGATTCCAAGGAGAAGAAATTGGCGGCCACCAAGATCACCGTGAATCACAACGGTTCGCTTCGCATTGAAGGCGATTTCGAGATAGTCGATCCGGACGGACGCCCATTTGGCCTTGCCGGTAGGACCACCTTGGCGCTCTGCCGCTGCGGGCAATCCTCCAACAAGCCCTTCTGCGACGGCAGCCACAAGACTTGCGGGTTTGCCGACACCGTAGTCGCCCGCGAACTGCCTCCGCCCAAGCCAAAGCTCCCGACACTGTGATCCCTGGTTTTTGCGTTGAGACAGTCTCACACTGAGACACTCTGTGTCTCCTCTGTAAGAGCCCTTCATTTCCAGTTAAGTCTTTTTGTCTCTTTGTGATACGTGTAAATCAGCCACTTACACCCCTGTCTCGCCCACTGCGAGATTTCGGTTCCGCCGTGCCGCGCCACATTATAAGTCCCTTACATACAATACGTTACAGCCGGCCAAATTTCGCCCAGAACGGACACCAACTTGCATCCCTCCCGTCAGTTGTAAGTCTTTCGTAGGCATTTGGGGGATTTCGTGGGCGGTTGGGGGACAATTACCGGGTTTCTACGCCAAAGCCACTTTGGCGCGGCAACCGCATCGATACGTCTGGCTTCGTTCGGGAAGCGCGTCACTGCCTTTTGCGAAAAGGAAAGCTCGCGACTCCTGCTAGCCGCGACGCTAGGTCTCAGTGTTCTGTTCCTCGGCTCGATTTTCTATCTGCGGTCGGCTGAGATTTCCGGCAACCCGCAAACTTACCTTTACCTCGAAATTGGCGGCACGCTGATTAGTTTCTGCTACGCCGCGAACGCGCTGGTGCGCTTCCGCGGTACGCATGATCGTACCGCGCTGATTCTCTCCTTCGGCTTCGTACTCTCCGGAATTATTGAGACGGTCAGCTACTTCGGCCTGAACGACCAGATTCAAGCCGATCACGTGCCCATGACCAGCATCCCGATGGGCTGGATGGTCAGCCGAACACTTCTGGGCATAATGCTGCTGGCCGCCATTCTCATCGAGCGGTACATCCCCACGGCGCGCCAACCCAGCCGCGAAACTGCCGGCGCGCTCTTAGTGGTAGCGACGGCGGCATATCTGACCAGCGCGGCCTTTCTCGCAGCGCCGGCGGCACCGGTTGCGCGTGTTTCCCACATTTTCTCCCGTCCCTGGGATTTACTTCCGGCAGCCTTGTTTCTCGCAGCGGCGATTTATTTTCGCCAGCGGCTATCGGCTAACAGCAGCAAAGGCGCAGCCAGCTTGTATGACTACTCGCTGTTCGGAGTCGCGGCGCTGAACTTTCTTTGCCATCTGGCCGCCACATTCTCGCGCCAGCTGTTTGACGGACCCTTTTTCCTCGCCGAGATCTGCAAGACCATCAGCTACGTGGTCATGCTCTCCGGCGCTCTCTTGGACCAAGCGCGTCTTTTTGAGCAAGTTCGCTCCATGGCGGTGAGCGATCCGCTGACCGGACTCGCCAATTACCGCCGCTTGCTGAGCGTCCTGGAAGCCGAGCTGGATCGTTCGCGCCGCACGCAGCGCGCTTTCAGCGTCGTCCTGCTCGATATGGACGGTCTCAAAGCCATCAACGATCAGTTCGGACACCTGACCGGCAGCCGTGCTTTGGTGCGCCTCGGCAAAATTTTGCGGAGCCATTCGCGCGCAATCGACACCGCCGCGCGCTACGGCGGAGACGAATTTGCGCTGGTGTTGCCGGAGGCCAGCCGCGACATTGCCGCGCGCGTTGTCGGACGCGTTCGCGAGCGGCTGGCCGCCGAAGTAGAGCCCCCCGCACTCTCCGTGAGCGCCGGAGTGGCCGCGTTTCCTGAAGACGGCGACACCCCCGAAAAGTTGCTTGCCGCGGCAGACCGCAATTTGTATCGCATGAAGAATCGCGGCACCAGTGTGCAAAACCTCGCGCGCATCGCGGCGTGTCTCTAAAGATGAGCGACGCTGACCATGCCGCTAAAAACGAAATTCACATTTTTTCGCGCCGAAAAACGCGTCCCCATGGAGATACCGGTGGTGCTCGCTGGACATCGACAGACGCCTGGCACGGAATCGACTTTTACGGAAAACGTGAGTGCGCGCGGCGCGCGTGTGGTCAGCGTGCGCAATTGGGAAAAAGGCGAGAAGTTGACGCTCGTCTCGCGCACCGGAGAGTTTCGCTCCTCGGCTCGAGTGGCTTACTGCCAGCCACTGCATGGCGACGGCTATGCGGTTGGAGTGGAGTTCCTCGAAACCAAAGGGCGATGGGTTGTTTGAATCCCAGAGATAGCTCGGCCCAACGGTCGGCGGAGGGAGGGAAACGTTCGGAACAGAAGTCAGATAACTAGCGCAAATAAGTTACAGGATCAGAAGCGTCGCACGGAAGAGAAGGCCGTTCGGCGCTTCTTCCTTTTTGGCAGCTCTCCGCACTGCACCGCTACAGCCGATCACACCTTTTTCGCAATCAGCATAAGGCATTCGCCAAAGAGTAGTGAGGGCGAGAGCAACATCGCTCGGATCTCACGGTTCCTTCCGCGCTGGGCCGCATCCTTTTCCTTCCGGAAAGCCACGAGCGTGTACAGCCACATCCAAGGCGCATAAATCGCGTACACATAACTGATCGGCTTGATATGGGTGTGGCCCGCTTCGAGCAATCGAAATCCAGACACATGCAATTCGTAACGCAACTCAGGAAATGTAGCCAGGCCAATGTGATGAAGAGGATGCCGCGCCGATTCGTTCAGCGGGCGAGCATCCCGCCCAAAGAAGCCGCTCCCAAAGAAGCGCACGCGCGAACGCAGAGCCGTGATGTTTGGCGTGGTCAACAACAGCCACCCGCCAGGTCTCAGCACCCGCCAGGCCTCTCTGAGAAAAGCAAAATGATTTTCCAGATGCTCGATGCCTTCCGTGGAAACAACCGCGTCGAACGTGCCATCCAGCCAGGGCCATGGATGGTTGAGATCCACCTTTGCGAAGCCATCGCCCAAAATGTCGGCCGCTTTCGGTTCGACATCTGCTCCAACGCATGCGAACCCTCTTTGCCTGAGCGCGATCGACAACACGGCATCGGCGCCGCACGGTGTATCCAGAACATACGCGCCCGGCGCCAGGCCCAGCGACCCTATGCGTTTGAGCACCGCGCGTTGAATCACGGTAAGTTCAGCCGTCACGCGAGGCCCCTTTCGTTCAGCACGTCCTTGTACACGCGTATCGTATTGGCCACCATGCGTTCCGCGGAAAATTTTTCGATGATCTCTTCGCTCGCCGCGGCGCCCAACCTGACTCGCAGTTCACGACTCTCCACCAACGACAGCATCGCCCGCGCGAATTCCTGCGCGCTTGGCTCCGCAACTAGCGCCGTGCGCTGATGTTCCACGACTTCCGCTAAAGCGCCGCGCGTCGTTGAGATCGCCGGCAATCCCATGGCCATGGCTGTCTGCAGCGCCGTGCCCAGCCCTTCAAATTCCGACGGAAACACAAACGCGTCCAGCGCCGCATATACTTCCTCTATCTCGCTGACAAAACCAGGGAAGAGCACCGCATTCTCTTGCTCCAGCCTCCTGCTTTGAGATTCCAATTCCGCGCGGCATTCCCCATCGCCGGCCAGGAGCAGCCTCGCCTGCGGATATTTTTTGCGCACCACCGAAAGCGCTTCGACGATATGCCTCTGTCCTTTCTCTGGCACAAACACGCCCACGCAGCCGAACAAGAATTCGCCCTCGCTCACCCCCCAGCGCCTCCGTGCTCGCAACCGCGTTTCGGCGTCGGGCAGCTCTGGAATGCTGACGCCCTCATTCACAATGGAAATCCGCTCCCGCCCAATTCCGGACTTCACCAGGCTCATGGCCACATCTTCGCTGTTGGCAACAAAGCGTTCGACCGCCCGGAAGCGCGCCTGCGAAATCCAATTTTTTTGCAGCGGAAATCCGATTCGCCGAGACAACAGCAGTGGCATGCGGCGATGCAATCCCGCCAGCCATGCAGCCGTCAACGCATGCGGCTCATTCAGATGGGCCAGCGCGAACGGCTCCCGCCGCGCAGAAAGTCGCGCCATGGATCGCGCCGCCCACCCGCGCAATCCCAACCGGGGCGACAAATGCACGGTGATTCCCGCCTGCGCCGCACGCCGCGCCAGTTCCGATCCTTCGGCTGCCACAAACTCGACCTGGTGCTTCGCTCGCACCAGCCCCTGCAAAGTCAGCAGCGCCTGGCTTTGCCCCCCGCGCCATTCGCGTTCCAGGTCCGCATAAAGAACCTTCATCCCATGCCCTGCCGGCTGCCGTCATTCCTCAGAATTCGCCCCAGCTTCCGGTACTTCAGACGGACCGAGCGCGCCGCCATTCTCGCGATCAAAGCCCCGCGATAACCATCCATGAATCCGCCGCGCAGCACGAAATTCTGGAACCAGCTCCAGGGAGACGCGAACCACATCGCGCTCCTCCAATTCCGCTTGCCTTCCGCGAACATTTGTTGCGCGGCAAGTGTCGTATAGTGATCCACTTTCGCCTCGTGCTCCGCAACCGAACGCACCGTGTAGTGCAGCAAGTCTCCGCTCAACCGGCCGATTTTTCCGGGATGGCGCAGCGACTCGTGCACCATACCTAAAAACTCCGCCTCATCCCGGCGGTAGAGCCGGCGCTGAAAATCGGGATACCACCCGGAATGCTCGATCCACGCGCCCAGATAAAATGCTTTGCGCGAAACTTCGTAAACGCAATATTCGGGTGTGTGTTTTTTCCAGGCCAGCAGTGACGTTTTCAATGGACTGCTCAGCTCTTCATCGGCGTCCATGGAGAAGACCCAATCATTACTGGCGCACTCCGCGGCATAGTTTTTCTGGTCCGCGTAGTTAGTCCAGGGGCGCTCGAACCACGCTGCGCCGTGCTGACCGGCGATCTCCGCCGTGCGGTCCGTGCTCCCGGAATCCACTATTACGATTTCATCCGCGATTTCCTGCAGCGAAGCCAGCGCGCGCGCCAGGTTTTCTTCCTCATTCAGCGTGATGATGCAGACGGAGAGGCGATTCATCGCAAGAGCAGCACAAAGGAGTTCCGCGCCAGTATCTCACGAGTTGCCGCGGACCTTACGCCACGGCCACATTCTTGGAGTGCGGGAGTCTTGTTTAGACTGAGCCGCGAAGGGCTTCCGCTCTTACTGTGTAAGATATGGTGTACGGAATGCTGGCCGACTGCAGCTCTTCATTCAGAGGCTACTTAGGCGCCAGCGTAAATCGAATCACGCTATTGCCGATGCGGAACTCCGAGCCGTTTTGCAGCATAGCCGCGCGCACGCGTTCTTCTTCGAAGAACGTACCGTTAGTGGAATCGAGGTCTTTCAAGTTGGCGTAATTCTCGTGCACTTCCACCAGACAGTGATGGCGCGAAATTTCCTGGTCGTCCACGACGATGCCCGCGCCTTCGCGGCCCAGAATCACCCGAGGCTTTCGGAGATTGTGTACCGCGCCCTTCGCCGGACCGGACACCACGGTCAGGATCGCCGTTTTGGCCGCCGGCAGTTTCAGCCCATCTTCTTCGGGAGTCAGATTCAGGTTAGACCGGCTGGCATTGCTGCGTGCAAAAGACGGCAGTGGAGAAACCACCATCGTCTGATCGGGTCGCATCTGGATTTCAACTACCGTGCTCTGCCGGCACTTCGCGCAGTGAAATTGGACTCGGGCATGCGCCGCCACTTCCGCGTCCTTCAGGACGTGTTCCATCCCACAGTGCCTGCAAGCTGCCTTCATACTCCGAACATATAGCGTTACACGGCCAGCTACTAGCCGTGCGGGAGTACAGGTTTGCTGCAAGCGTTACGGGGCCCCGCCTCCCCGCAATGAAAATCAGGGCACTTCCGCGTGGCTTGTCCCAGCTTATTTCAGTTTGGCGGACTCCGCTCTGGCCGCGATAAGGATAGGAATGTCAGAGTCGGCGTCTTTCCAAAGTGTTAGGAAATCTTGATAGGCCGTGCGGCTCTTGGCAGTGTCGCCCTCCATTGCGTAGGCGCGCCCCAGTTGCAGATGGGCCAGCGCGCCGATGGGTTCATTCAGAACAATGCCGCGATGGTCGAGGATTTTCTGAAACTCTACGGCAGCTTCCTTACCTTGATGTGCGGCAAGATAGGCTTCTCCGCGCACATAAGCGGGGTACAAATTGGGCCAGTTATAATACGCGAAAGCTGGCAAACCCAATTCATATGAAGCAGCGCCCTTGAGAGCATCCAACGCCTGTTCGGAGTTTGAACGGAGGAGCGCGAGCTTTGCGCGAAGAGTGGGCAGGTAATTGAACTGTGCGACCGTGTCCTCCGGAAACCTCTTGGCCAAATCGTCAGCCAAGGCTTCCGCTTGGCTTGCGTCCCCCGCATAGGCCAGGGCCAGCGCCAAGCCGTAATCCACGTCCCGCCCAGATACACGTCCCTTCGCAAAAGTCGCTTGCTGTCCCGCTCTATCGAAGTTTCCGAACAACGCTTCCCGTAATGCAGACGTGGCATGGAAGGTCGCCGTTGTTTCCTTCTCCCCTCCTCGCCCCGCCGAATCTGCGGCCTGCCGTGAGAACTCTCGTGCTTTCCGGAGATGTCCAAAATAAGCAGCCGTGTCGGCCTGCAACGCCAGTAGCAAATCTTCGTCTCCCACTTTGCCAGCGGCACTGGCTACCTGCCGCGCCATTTCAGATATATCGTCTCGATAGAAGGCAATCAAATAGAGAACTGGGGCAAAACGAGAGTCCAGACCCTTTGCGTGTGCCTCTTTACCCGTAACCTCAGCTTCTTCGACTCGGTTCAAGTATAGATATGCGTAGGCAAGGACTCGGTAAAGTAGACTGTTGGGTGGAGAGATGCG
>Ga0307477_10000658_pt1 | contig 34869 bp, 33 predicted proteins | sample atmos_gasesECM2C_FD_203316 | JGI IMG/M metagenome (GOLD analysis project Ga0307477, IMG submission 203316) | Hardwood forest soil microbial communities from Morgan-Monroe State Forest, Indiana, United States - atmos_gasesECM2C_515 | ecosystem: Environmental > Terrestrial > Soil > Temperate...
AGGTTTTGGCTTTGAGCTTTTGGAACGAGCGAGAGGATGCCGATGTATACCAGCGCGACCAGTACCAGAAGATCCACGATACGGTGCGGCATCTCCTCGAGACCGAACCCGAGATTCGTACCTTTGATGTACATACCTCAACCACCCACAAAATTGCCGCAAGCAAGGCGGCCTGAATAAACCTCGCCACAACGGGCGGGTCCCGAAATCTGGACCCGCCTCCCCTTCCGCCAAAGGAGACATCGCGATGAGAGCTAGGATGTGAACACGCTCGCCAGATTTGCGTGATAATCTCCGGTAACGGCTCGACGGCCGTTAAGTCTCTCTGGCCATGTCTTCCAAATTCACAGCGTCTTTTGGGTGCCGTCCTTTTTCGTAGAGATGCCATTCGGTCTTTCCGACTCTGGTCCAACTTGGTGCGCGTTTACGCGCTCTCCGGCGGCCTGAGGATTCAGGGCGTCGAAAGGTCGGATCAGAAAGAGTGGACTCCAGCAAATAATCGATTTTCTCCAAAAGGCTGACGATGGGCTCGGACCTCGGAATGAAGCAATCGACTGACTTCGAGGTCGCGCGACGGCAGGCACTCATCGCTGGACTAGAGCGCCACAGGAACCTCCGGTTTGGAATCCTTCAAGCGCACCACGGCAATGCCACCACTCATTTCTGGCAGGTGGTAGTCGAGTAGCACCAAGTCCAGGGAATGCGACGTGAAGCCTTGCACCGCTTCTTTGCCGTTGGTCGCGGTTCGGACCCGATATTCATTTTCTTCAAGCAGCATTTTCTGGACTTCTAGCACGCTCGGGTGTCATCGACACAGGGACTACTGGTTTCCAACTCATGGGAACACTGCAAAACATCTTCGGCCTGAGTGGCAGCGCATTGCGGTGGCGCGGTCCGAGGCGGTGTGAGTCTGGCCTCGAAGGTAGGCTTTCAGTCCTTCTTTCGCGAGCGGCGACCGGCGGCGGGCATGCCCTTCTAAGACCTATCGATTTGCAGCTACAATGACTTGTTTTGTCAACAGTTCCGCGGCTTCGGCAAGCGTTAAACCGTCGGCAACAGTTCGGAAATCGCTGCGATACTCCCTCTCTTGCACAGCGATGGCCTTGATACTCCAGCAGCTTTAGGATTCCCCTAGGAGGACTTCGAGCAAACAGGCCGCGTCGCGGAACGATGCTACAAAGAGGACGCCTCCGGATTACTCTCTTCCAGAAAGCTGCGGTGAAAATGCCAGAGAACCTCATATTCAATAGCCACAGAAGGAAAAGCACCCATTCTTGCAAAGCGTTCCAGACAGACTGCGAGCACGACACGCGGCAGAGCGAACAGCACGAGATGCGTATGCGTCGCATGGCCGTGGAGGCTGAAAATCCGGTGTTGCCATCAAAGGACTGTCCGATAGCCACCGTGGAATCATCTAGGATGAGTTTCAAATCCGGCGCTGGCTGCCAGACCGACAACGAAGATGTACAGGAAAAAACTCATGTCCTTTACGAATTTCGATGTATAGCTGGCTCAGCGTGGGTGCTGAAAAATTGGTGGGAGTGTCGCCCACTAGGCAGCGCGACAGAGGGGCCCTTTGCGTGGCAGTACTGCCGGGAGTCAAGGTCGAATCAAGTCGAATCATTGTGTGGATTCCGACCGGTGGTTGCTGCAATAGCATCCCTTCCAGGAGACCTCATCGTGAAGAAGAAGAAAAGGATATTTTCGTGGGCAATGAGCGTACTGTTGCTCGCAACCACCAGTTGGGCATGGGCAGAAGATAAACAAAAAGACGAGGATCGTCTAAAGAATGCGGGCACGGTGCTGACCGAGATTCTGAATCTTCCAGACGACATTCCTCAAGATCTCCTCGACAAAGCCGACTGTGTGGTTGTTTTTCCATCGGTTCTCAAGGCCGCGTTTGTGGTCGGTGGGAGTTATGGCCGCGGTGCGATGACGTGCCGGACGGGCGAAAACTTCAACGGCCCCTGGGGCGCGCCCTCAATGATGGCCCTTGAGGGGGGCAGCGTAGGCTTCCAGATCGGCGGGCAAGCGACTGACTTCGTCCTTCTCGTAATGAATGACCGCGGTGCGAATGGAATTCTAAGCAGCAAAGTGAAGCTCGGAGCCGATGCGTCGGTCGCAGCCGGACCAGTCGGTCGCGATGCATCGGCAGAAACCGATGTCTCGATGCGGGCTGAAATATTGAGCTATTCACGCGCACGCGGCTTGTTTGCAGGCATTTCGCTAGAGGGTTCGACCATCCGACCGGACAACGACGCAAACAAGAGAATCTACGGCGAGAAGATTTCTGCGAAGGATGTTGTCATTGCTCACGAGACGCATGTTCCTCCCGCAGCTGAGGGCCTGATCGCGACCCTTAACGAAAAGACGCCGAAGCACAAGTCGTCGTAGCAGTTCTCTGAACGAGTTTTGCCGGGTGCCGACTTGAGGGCATCGACGCTGTTGCCGCTCGCACCTAATGATGTCCCCAGGGCGCGCGATACCATAGTTCGGCTATTCCAGAAGAAGCTGCCTTCATCGTTGATCGGGATGGAGGCGGGAGTCGGATCGCATTTTCTGGGACGAGCCCTGCGCGAACAAGGGCACGAGGTGCGCCTGATTCCCGCGCAGTTTGTGCGACCCTTCGTGAAGTCCAACAAGAACGATTACCGTGACGCGGAACCGATCGCCGAGGCCGTGGAACGAGAGCACATGCGTTTCGTTCCTATCAAGACGGAGGATCGGCTCGATCTGCAAGCCCTCCATCGAGTGCGCGACCGACTGGTGGCACGACGGACCGCGTAATCAATCAGATTCGAGCCTTCTTACTGGAGAGGGGAATAAGTTTCCGCAAGGGGCCGGCCAGCCTGCGTCGGCAGATGCCCGAACTCCTAGAGAATGCCGATGAAAAACTGAGCACCGGCATGCGTCGGCTGTTGGATTTTCTCTGGCAGGAGTGGAAAGGCTTACAAGTGCAGATCGAGAGCCTGAACACGGACCTCGAACAGATTGCAGGCAGCGACGCCGCTTGTGTTCGATTACAGCCGATCCCGGGAGTAGGTCCCATGGTGTCAACCGCGGTCGTATCGGCCATCGGAAACGGCGCTGCTTTCAAAAAGGGACGCGAGTTTGCGGCCTGGCTGGGAACTGGTACCGCGCCAAGGGTCAACCGGAGGCAAGGCGAAACTGCTGCATCTGTAAACGAGGAAATCCGTATCTGCGTAAGATGTCCTATAGAAGGGGATGTCAAGAAAAAAATTCTCCCCTCCCCCTCCGTGGGGACATGGATGTTGTCGCTTGCATCCAGTCCCGCCTTAAACCTGGAGGGGTTTTCGTCTTGGCTACCTCGGTAGCGAGAGCAACCCAGTTGATGGTTCCGACTCGAGGGCTTCATGACGCGATGGTGTCGACGGCGTTCGGCTCCGGAAGCTGCGCAAGCATTCGATAGTGTTGGCTCAAGTGCCAACCATGATCCTATCTGAGACTCGAGGCCTACAGCTTTTTTGGATCGTACGAGGGGGCATAGGATTGAAACGGAGACTCGGTGCCGAATTACAGGCACACAGAGCGCCTAACAACTTACTAGATACTCTCCCTCGAACCCGAGCGTCGCAAGAACCGATCCGCTACCACGGGGTCGCGAAACCCTGGGACATCGCCTGGGGGGTTCTCTTTGACGATCAAGCTGCTTGCGCTTTCAGATGTTCTGCGTCGAAACGTCCTCCCTTCTTCCAAAGTGTCAAGGTAATGGCCGCGATCTTGCGTGCCAGCGTCAGACGAGCCATCTCCGGCTTCATCCCCTTAGCCAGCAAACCCGCGTAGAAATCGCCGAACGGTCCACCACAACGACTGGCGTTCGTGGCCGTACTTTTGAAGATCTCCTTCATCTCATGGTTATGGTTTTGATTCAAACCACGAATCTGCTGTGGCCGCTTGGAACGTTGCAGTCGTCCGTCCACATAACAATGTTGCGCGCTGTCGTGCGTCTTTACTCCCAGACCACTATAGGTCCACAGTTGCCGCTTACTTCGGAAGCGATGCGGTGTCTGCATCAGGGCCAGCAACAGGGCCGCCCGAATCGGGCCGATACAGGGAATCTGGCGTAAGACTTTCACAGCCTTATGCTTCCGGCTCTCCACCAAAAACTCACCTCGGGCCTGGCGCCGCAAAACCTGTAGTCCATCCAGATGTTGATAGAACAGCTCTGCGCGGCGGCGCACGCCGGCGTGCGCAATCTTGTTCAGCCATTGCTCCCGCTCACGCGGGGCATAGACCCGCGTACCCGCACAGGGAATGCCCCAGCTTCGATACAGCGCCTTGAGCCGATTCATCACCCGACGCAAATCTTTGCTGATCGTCTGATAACTACGCGCCAACTCGCGCAGCGTTCGCAGTCCATTTTCTCCGTGGTAGACCGGTCGCAGCATTCCGGCGCGAAACAGTTCGGCCAGCTTGCGCGCATCCACCTTGTCACTCTTGCTGCCCTCTTTCAATAAAGCGTTGCGACGTGGATTGCAGACCACGAGTTCATGCACGTGCGGCTGGAGCACATCGTACAGCCAGGCCGCCCAGGCCCCTTCTTCCAAAGTGACGTGCAGCTCTCCCCGCAGACCCTGCAGGAACTGCACAAGGGTAGCCGCTTTGGTTTCGATGATCGATTCCATCACCGGTTTCCCCGCGCCATTCAGAACGGCAATCGCGATCGCTTCTTTGTGCACATCGAGCCCGATACCATGTGGCCTTCCGGACTATGTCGAGTAGCAGTCTGGAGGTTCCGTCTTCAGGGCTTTAGCAGACTTTCGACTCGTCATAGACTTGTCCTCCCACTGCGACAGAGCAGTGCACAAGGAGGACTGCATGGAACGATTCTTCAGGAATTCCCGCACCATATGGCAAAAACGTCAAGGCCCCTTGGGCCCATACATCGATGATTTCGCACAACTACTAAGCGAGCAAGGCTATAACCAACAATGCGCCCGGCGGCGACTTCGACTGATCGCTGAATTTAGCCACTGGCTATGTAGCCGCCACTTGACTGTTCGGGATATCACCGCCACGAAGGTGGAGCAATTTCTAAGAGCTAGAGCACGCCCTCAACCCATCAAGCCCGGCTCTGCTGGATGCTTAAAAGCCTTTTTCAGATTGCTAAATCGGAAGGGCGTGGTAGCTGCGCCGCTCAGCACGATTGAAAAGACAGAGATCGACAAGGTACTCGGCGATTTCAGTTTGTACCTCCAACAAGAACGTGTGCTCGCGCCAGGGACGATCGGTAACTACCTATTGATTACCAAGCAGTTCTTGACATACTGTTTTAAAACTGGACCGATAAATCTCGCCGAGCTGACAGCCTCCAAGGTCTTCGAATCGGTCCTGCGCCTGGCATCCTCGAGTAGCCGGAAACGAGCAAAAGTGATGACCAGTGCACTACGGGCATTCCTGCGCTACGCGCGGTATCAGAACCTTATCCAATCGAATCTCGCAGCGTGTGTACCCAGCGTAGCGGACTGGTCGGTGGCATCGATTCCAAAAGCCTTACCGATCAAGCATGTGAAACGAGTACTCGCCAGTTGTAATCGGAAGAGTGCTATCGGGCACCGCGACTACGCGATCTTGTTGCTGTTGGCACGACTTGGTCTGCGGGCCGGAGAAGTATGTTCGCTCCAGTTGGAAGATATCGATTGGGGAGCCGGCAGTTTCACTGTCCGCGGCAAAGGTGGCTCCACTGCCCAACTTCCGCTGCCAGCGGATGTCGGGAAAGCGATTGCTGTTTATCTAAAAAATGGACGACCGCGATCCTTATGTCGCTCCGTGTTCTTGAAAACATGTGCACCGCTCGCCAGTCTCGGCAGTGGAACCATAGGCGAAATTGTTAACAAAGCTGTAGCGCGCGCAGGAATCAACTGGTCTACAAAAGGGGCGCATCAGTTCCGACATGCCCTAGCGACGAAGATGCTGCACCAGGGAGCGTCATTGGCCGAGATCGGGGAGATCTTGCGGCATCGTCATCTGCGAACGACCTCTATCTATGCCAAAGTCGATATCGCTTCCCTACGAATGCTGGCACTCCCATGGGCGGGAGGTGCTCGATGAACACGTTACAGAAAGCCGTGCAAGATTATCTGGCGATGCGCCGGGCTCTGGGATACCAGCTCCTTAACGCTGGCCCTGCTTTAGCAGATTTTGTTTCCTTTTTGCGGCGCAAGCGAACATCCCACATCACGATACAAATGGCAGTGAAATGGGCACAGAAGGCGGGCGCTCAACCAGCAACGTGGAAGAATCGATTGGCATTGGTTCGCGGTTTCGCCCGATATCGCAGTGCCACTGATCCGCGAACGGAGGTGCCTCCGCCAAGGCTATTGCCGTTTCGTGCAAAACGAGCGACTCCGTACTTGTACACAGACGATGAAGTGCGCTTACTACTAAACGCGTGTCTGCGTTTGTCACCAAATGACGCACTCCGAAAATGGACCTATCACGGTTTGTTGGGTCTGCTAGCCGTATCTGGTATGCGCCTGAGCGAAGTTCTTTCGCTGCGCTTGGGTGATGTAGACCTAGCGAACGCTGTGTTGACGGTTCGCGGTACCAAGTTTGGTAAGTCCCGGCTGGTCCCAATCCATGATTCGACACGCAGAGTGCTAATGCGGTATAGGTCGCGTCGGGATCACTACCTTAAAGGCTGTCCGGCCTCGGACTTTTTCTTCGTGACCACACGAGGAACTCGCTTGGACAAGAACAATGTGCGCGGGACATTCCATGTGTTGTCACGGCAGATTGGGCTGCGCGGTGAGTCCAATAGGCATGGACCGCGCCTGCACGACTTTCGTCATCGATTCGCTATTCGGACCCTTTTGCGCTGGTATCGTTCGGGCCAGAATGTCGAGCAACGTCTTCCCGTCCTTTCTACTTATCTCGGACACGTTCGCCCCGACGATACGTACTGGTATTTGACAGCTTGTCCAGAACTGATGGGACAGGCCGTTAAGCGCTTGGAGAGGCGCTGGAGGACGTTGCAATGAAAAGTAAAACCAACTTTCCAGGTCTTCTAGAGGGCTTCTTCACTGAGCGTTTGATGCAGCAGAAGCAAGCAAGCGCTCACACCATTGCTTCCTATCGTGACACCTTTCGCTACCTGCTTCGGTTTACCGAGAAACGACTGCACAAACCTCCATCTCGGCTCACCCTCGAAGAGATCGATGCCCCCTTGATTGCGTCGTTTCTTAAGGATCTCGAGAAGAGCCGATCTATCTCACCGCGGACCCGCAATCTCCGCCTGACTGCGATTCGCTCCTTCTTTCGCTATGCCGCCTTTGAAGCGCCGGCACACTCACACCAGATCCAACGGGTGCTGGCGATTCCCAGCCAACGATTCAACCGTACACTGATCCACTTCCTTTCACGCGAGGAGGTGGACGCACTTCTCGCGGCTCCAGAGCACGATACCTGGTCTGGCCGTCGCGATCAGGCTCTGCTGATGGTTGCGGTGCAGACCGGATTACGTTTATCCGAACTCAGCGGACTGAAGCGAGGCGATGTCGTGATCGGCACAGGAGCTCATGTGCGCTGCCGAGGGAAAGGGCGGAAGGACCGATGTACGCCACTGACTAAGCAAACCAGGGTTGTTTTAAAAAACTGGTTGAAGGAACTCGAAAAGGCGAATGCTGAGATCCTTTTTCCCAATGCACGGGGCGGTCATCTCAGCGGTGACGGTGTACGATATATTCTTTCAAAGCACATCGCTACCGCTTCGAAGACCTGCCCTTCGCTGCTCACAAAGAAAGTGACGCCGCACGTGCTGCGCCACACGATGGCCATGGAACTCTTGCAGGCCGGAGTTGATCGGGCTGTGATCGCACTCTGGCTTGGACATGAATCCGTGGAAACTACACAAATCTATCTCCACGCGAATCTTGCCCTGAAGGAGTCCATCCTCGCCAAGTGTAAGTCATCGCGTGGCGGCAAGCCCTGCCACTACAAGCCGGATGATAAGCTCATGGCTTTTCTCAAGAGCCTTTAGCATCCGCCAAACCTCAAGGCTATGTCGAGTAGTGGGGCGGAGTGCATTCGCCAAACCACCTCGGGCACTGTACGCTGGGGTCGGTCCGACCTCATGCTCGACATAGTCCGGAGGGCCACATGGTATCGGCTACGTGGTGATCCACATAGCCGATATACTTAATGTCGCTACTCATGTCGAGTTGCCTCCTTGGGGGAAAGGTGATTCGTGCCAACGTGGATCTTTCCCCCAAGGTAAAGTGCCATATTCCAGTTCCCACCACAAAGGTCGCATCCTGCGCCTGACTGCGGTTATAATCAGCGCGAACTGAGCGGGAGGATAGGGCTCTGCTGGGAAGCAACCCGAGCGCCCGACTCAGTGGCCTCGACCGATCGAGGGGGGATGCCACTGCATCCCTTTTTAATTACCTGTGGGTAGATCCCCCTCATCGGGACAGGCACCAAAGCGCCAAATCCTGGGGGTGCGGGGGCAAAGCCCCCGCCGCCGCTGGATACCACCCAGCGCTCTCTTTCCATCAAACAGCCGGAGCGTTCAGTCTTTCGATTGCAGTGCAGCGAGACGCAACCGCGCTGGCGCCACACATTGCTTCCGCCTTCTGAAGCGGGGCGCCCTTCTATAATGCATTGATTCATGGAGCGCGGGCTGCGGTCTTACGCGTCAAACGCGAAGGATCTAGTCTGGGACAGTGGATGAGTGGATTGGAAACCAGAGGCCGCAGGCAACGTGGTGATCGTCGCGACCGCCAAGAAGCTGGCCAGGATCAGTTGGGCAGTTTTAGCCAGCCGGAACGACTATCATCCAAGGCACAAAGCACTTGTCTTTTCCAACTAGACGAAGTGGATTTTGAAGTCCGCTTCGCAGAAGTCTGCAGCGGAAGAGGAGACGAAAACACAGTCAGACGACGCGCCTGAAAACCTGTGACGTAACGAGGTCTTTCACGAGCGTGGCGATTAGCAAGGACAGGCACGCGCAAATCATCATCATGCCCCCGCGAATCATCATCATGCGCACTGAGACCACTCTCCACTCGGAGGCCGGATGCACTTTCGCAGACTCTTCTCGTCGCAACCGATTCTTCTTGCAGTTCGGCGGCCGACCATACACGTTACGCCACTGACGGGGACCGCGCCTTGCAGTTTGTGGTCTTGATGGCTCCGACCGATTCCCATTGCTACCGGACCGTGACCTCACTAGCATTACCGCAGGAAGGATCGCGAAAGGATGAAGGGCAAAGCCACGATCGGCATCGACTTTGGGACAACGAACAGTTCCATCGCCTGTGCCGACCGCTCAGGTGAGGTTCAGCTTGCCACGTTCTCATACTTGGGGGGGCTGACTGATGCGTATCGGTCGCTGCTCTATCTTCAGCGGGCGAAGGAAGGCGGTGTGAATACTCTGAAGTCGTGGACAGGCCCTGAGGCCATTGAGCAATATCTCTCCGCGGACGTCAAGGGTCGATTGATCCAATCACTCAAGTCATTCTTAAGCAGTCGTAACCTTCACAGCACAGAGGTTTTCGGTCGAAGGCACACGCTTGAAGAGCTGATCGCAAGGATTCTCAGGGACCTCCGAGAGATGGCGGAAAATCAGTTTGGGATCAACGTCAGGTCTGCCGTAGTCGGAAGGCCAGTTCATTTTGTGGGAGCCGAGAACCAGGAAGATGACATTTATGCGGAGGGTCGACTTCGATCGGCCTTCGGCGCGGCTGGCTACGAATCCGTAGACTTCGAGATGGAGCCCATAGCAGCCGCACACTATTACGAGTTCACGCTCGATCACGACGAGCTCATCCTCATTGGGGATTTCGGAGGCGGCACGAGCGACTTCTCTTTGATTCACCTTGGCCCCACCGCTCGAAGGGATCGAGCCTCAGGCAGCATCGTCGGTAATGCCGGAGTGGGAATAGCGGGAGATGCCTTCGATGCGAAGATTATCAGGCACCTCGTGTCTCCAGCTCTTGGAGCCGGATCGCAGTTGCGTTCACTCGGTAAGATCCTGACGGTTCCAAACTGGGTTTACATAAAGTTGGAGCGTTGGCACCATCTATCGCTGTTGAGGGGCAGAGACGTGCTGGAGATGCTCAGAGGCGTTCACTCACAATCGCTCGAACCAGAGAAGATCGGTGCCCTGATCCACTTCATCAAAGAAGATCTCGGGTTTCACCTCCACCGCGCCGTGCAAAAAGTTAAGAGCGACTTGTCGAATGCTCCTCTGGCCACATTCCAGTTTTCGGACGGGTTTGTGGATCTAGCGGCCGCGGTGGAACGAACCACCTTCGAGGAGTGGATTTCTGAGGAACTTGGGCAGATCGCTGGGTGCGTCGATTCTCTACTTACCTCTTCGGGTGTTCTGCCCAAGGATGTCGATAGGGTCTTCCTGACGGGTGGCTCTTCATTTGTACCAGCGGTAAGGAGAATCTTCGAAACGCGATTTGGAAAGGAGCGAATTCGGGGAGGAAACGAATTTACCTCGGTAGCTCGCGGCTTGGCGTTGAAAGCGATAGACTTGCGCTAACTGAGGAACAGGGACCATATCGGAAGGCACATTTCTCCTAGTGGCGCAGACGTCGAGAATGCTCTGCTGGATGCCGTTCCAGTGGAGAATGTTTTCGGCCATCCATATTTGTTCCCGGGACGATGCCAAACATGTTCTTCATGCTGAGAGTGACGCCTGACCAGTGATGGGTTTTCACCTTGGGCCATGGATACTAGAGAATCAGCTTCCACTGCCGTTTTCGGCAGCCATAGACGCTTCAGTTCGGAGTAGTTGGCGCGGAGATCGACCCGGATCAACTCGTCGCGATTCAGGTCCATGAATCGGATTCCGCCCTCGCGAAGAATCGACGCGGAGCCGCTCTCGGAGAGCACGAACTGCGTGTCGCGCTGATGCCGGGTCCTTCGGCCACGATTACCTGTTTGGCTCCCAACCGACGAAAAATTCCGCAGCTGCGGCGACGAGCTGTCACGCCAGCGCGATCTCCGCAGTCAGCGGGTCGCCGAGCTACGAAGAACATCGCAGGCCGGCCTTCTCGAAGAACCTGCTCCATCGTTCTCTGCCATCTGCAGGCGGCTCGGACTTGGGTCTGCGACTCTCACGAAAACGTGTCCCGACGAATCTGCTGCGATCTGTTCACGGTATGTACGGAACCGAAGCGAAACTTCTAGGCGCAGAAAAGAGCAAATGTCTCAAGAAATTCGGCGCATTGTGCGGAACCTTCAATCTGAGCGCAAGTGTCCTTCCGTTTCTCGCGGGACAGCCTTCCTTCCTAACACAGGGCTCAAATAGTGGCGGACTATCAGTGCGTCGGTAAAAGCTGTGCGACAAGAACTTGGTTAGATGCACTAGCGACTGATCAGAAGGGGGAGTTCCCATCACCTCTGATTTTCCCTGGAACTCGCCTTCGGGGAACCTCGGATTTCTTGGCGGCCCTGCGCGGAGCTGCTTTCGGCCGGCTGACACCCAGAGATTTCTCCAACAATTCCTGCAGCAGCTTCTTTTCCGCGGCGGTCACCGTCTTGGTGAAGTTCTCCGGTCGCTCCGCCACTAATCGCTGCACCTTGGCGATCCACTGCAGGGATTCTGCCGCAGGGTGCTCGCCAATCTCCCCGACCAGCTTGAGGGCCTCATCCAGATCGGGGATCGTACGGTAGCAGAGCAACGCCTCTTTGAGATTTCCGTCCGTCACATGGCACTGCGCAGCGCCGCGTAAATCACCCACACCTTGCAAGCACAGAGCCTCCAGCTTCGGCTGACGCTCGAGCTGCGCACGCAACTCGGCGAGTGCGGCCGCGTACTGCTTGTCCTTGATGAGCAACTGGATCGCGCGTTGTCGCAGACGCCGCGTGCGAGCAACGCGGTCCGGCAGATCCAGAGCTTCGTACAATGGCGGCAACACACGCAGAAGGATAGCCGCATTGTGCCCGTTGCAGAGGGCGGACTCCAATTCCTCAATCCAACTCTTGGCCTTGGGGCTGATCTCCATCATAAGCCAAGGCTCAATCTCGCTTTTATTCCTGGGAAGAACCTGGGCCAACTCTCCCAGCATTTGCAGACGATTGTCTGGCCCCGAGCGATGAAGGCGTCCGATCGCGTCCATGATCGTGGCCAGCCCAAAGCGGCGCGCGTTATTTGCAGCCCGGCACGCCTCTGCGAACGAATCCGGTCTGCCCAGTTCAGGAGCCAGGCGAATGCTGCGAAGACCCAAGGTGAAGCAGATTTCGGCCAGCGTGAGATGAGCGGCATCGCGTGCCGCCTGATCTGTCACTGCCACCGGTGAACTGAGCGGTCCAAGCAGGGTGACGGCTTGCTGCGCGCGCGACCAGGCGATCTCCGGCTTCACCTGGAGATATTGCCGGGCATCCGCCTGGCAACGTTGCACGCGCTCCTCAAGATCCAGTTCATCTTCCTCGAGAGCCTTGAGCAGAGCCGCAGGAACACACGACGAAACTCCGCTTTCTACCGGCCCGCCGTTGAGAAACGCGATGCTCTGGCGGACAATCTGGTCACTTGGGTCCAGGTCGAGCCAGATCAACCGTTCCGCCGGACGGCTTACAGCCACACGGAGCTGGTCAATCGCCAGTCGTTTCCGGAGATCCGCAATATCCGAGTCGGCCCGCTGACGCCAATCCTGGCGCAGCACACGCTCGATATGACGACCGGCGTCGAGCACGCACACGGAGTGAAAGTCCAGCCCCTTCACCTCGGAAACTGTAAGCACAGCCTTGCGCACTGCTTCCGGAACGTAGTCCGGAACCCCCTCTTCCAACGTGATGATCGCCAGTCCTTCGCATGTGGAAAGCGCAGTCAACAAGTCGTTCAACTCAGGCCCCACAGTGGCGGTGCAGTAAAGCATCTGGTCGGTGGCGTCGTCTTCGATTTCTGCATAACCAGACCCGCTCGGCCGCTCCTGTTTCTCCACGCAAGCGTACAGGTCCCAAACCCGATTCACCAGCGCGGCGATACGGCGCGGGCTGCGCAGGTTGGCGGAGAGTCTGTAGTCTGCTGGCGTGCCAAGCTGCGCATGCAGGAGATCGCTAAGCCAACCCCATTCGAAGTCCGTGGGACGCACGGTCTGCGCTTCATCGCCCGCGAGCAACAATGGGACAGGCGCGCGTTTTCGCCGGCGGGCGATGCTCGTGAGTTCGACGATCAACCAAGCTTCAAGGGGTGTTAAGTCCTGGCATTCGTCGACCGCAATGCAGTCGTAATCGAGCAGCCCGGAATCAGCCGTGGGGTGCGCGTCTGAGTTGTTACTCCGTAGTCTTTCGACAGCCTGCCAGGCAAGCGCAAGTTCGGGAAAATAGCGCTCCGCCAAAGTGCTCGCATCCAAGCGTTCAAGGCGAGCTGCGGTTTCCAGCACGGCGATAACCGGTGCTTGACCCAGCGACCGCGTGCGCCGCTCCCGATATGCCTTGTCGGGCACGCGCGCGTGATTACAGGCAGCGAAACGACCGACGGCAACGGGAAGGGCATCTCCAGCGAGATGCGCGTGGAGTTCGTCGTACAGAGCCGTCTGGCAATAGGCCCAGGCACCCAAAGTACGAGCAAAGGGTGCCAAGTCGCGTATAAAGCGCTGCCTGGCTTTGCCGCCAGGGACCACTGGTGCGTCCGAACCGAGTATTTGTCGGATCAGATTGGAGAAGGTAACCACAGAGAAGCGTTTGTGCGAGGAGCAGAACCGGTCGAAGTACTCGCGAGCCAGCGCGGCCAGATCCCCTGAATATGTCACGTAGAGCACGTGCTCCGCAGCAGCCGAATCGGCGGCGTGCCAAAGAGCGCTGGTCTTACCCGAACCCGGATGACCCTTGAGAAGTCGCACTGCTTGCCGGCTCGATGCGAAACGCTCCTGCGGTTGCGTCCAAGGTAGGGGTGCGTACTCCTCGCGCCGCAGATCACGGACCGTCACCGGCATGTAGTGCGTACGGAACGACTGCGGCGTCAACCGGGAATGATCGTCATGATGGCGGATGTCGCGCAGGAAAATCGCGCCGTCGGGGATGTCGGAAAACTCGCCAGCTTCCTTCAGCGGTACAGCGTTTTTCGGAGCCCACCATGCATAGAAATGACTGCCGTGATTACCACAGAGCCGCGATCGGCGCCAGCCGCGGTTAATGCCGGCTGTTGCCTTATAGTGCAAGCGGCGGATATCCACCGACAGACGCTGCATCAGAAAAGCAGCTCGCCTCCCGATCGCATCGCGGCCATGCTCAGCGAGCTTTTCAAGAAACTCCTGGTGACAGAAAAGAAGGTTGGGCGGCCTGGAGGTTTCGAAGTCTTCCAGCAATGCCAATTGTTGGTTCGCGGCCACGGAGAGCTTCAGAATACCTGCCCGAGTCCATGCGTACAACGAGGAAGATTGTGCAAAACGTGGACTTAGACCAATCGGCGGCCAGGCACTGCACTGCTGCCAAGAATGAAGAAGAAGATGTTCGGCAGGACGGAGAAGTTCGTGTGTAACCTGATTACCTGATTGACAACAATTTTCCCCTCCTGGGATGACTATCGCGGGAGGGCGCGAGCGAGCGGGGATTTGTTCCGTTAACCGGCCAATCGTTACTTCACCAAAAGAGGAGCGAAGCGATTGAAAAGACAAGTCGATTGGCTGGTTAACGGCTCATTAACCGGTCCAATCTTTTCACGCGCGCTTAACCAATTGACGCAGCTTGAGATCTTCCCCGCGCGTGACAAAGATTGGCCGGTTAATGAGTGTAAAGGCTTTCTGTTTACAACAACTATCCACTTCGATCTGCCCAGGGGCGACGCAACCATTACCGAGCACCCGCGATTATCGGTCGTCTTGATCGTGCGAGAAGTGTGTCTGACGGGGCTTCGACTTCCGGGTTGTAGCGAAAAATGCGGGGATTGATTTTGTGGCGTTCGCCGCGCGAGGCATGCACCATGGCAGGCATGAACCTCGGTTCTTCCCCGGCTTGCGCGCCGATGAGTTAGCTTGCCAACACAGAGGGCTACCCTGAGCACGTCGAGGTCACTTTTGTCGACAAATATTGTTGTATTTTTGGTGCATGCCGAACTTGGCGTGCTATTGTCCGGGGCAAAAATATGCTTGGGTTATTAGTCGCGGTTCACCGTTACACGATTTCTTACTCGCCCCGGACGCAGTGGACAAACCTTTTCAGCGTCCGCATTTTCTGAGGAGCTAACGATTACAGCTTCTTCGAGAAACGTCCGCCAAGGAGTCGCGACCATGCACGAGCGGTCACGCCTACTGCTCATTGTCGACTGTGATCCGGACTGTCTCGTCAGATGCCCGGCGAATATTCCAGCCGCTGCTTTCCTGCCGATTTGGCTGCGAAAGCAATCCCGCCTGGCAAGACGGCGCAATCACGAACCCTCGCGCGTTCTCGTCTCAACAAAGCTCGGGCCAAAGCCATTCTGAGCGGTTTCTGAATCAGAGACCGCTGCCACCGATAACGACGTTCTAGCCGGAAGGAGGGATACACCAACATGACAAAGTTGAGATTTCGGCGGGCCCGTTCCTTTGCCCGGATAGTCGCCCTGGCTATCTGTGCGTACTGGGTCATGGACACGGCGTGGGCGCTGCAAGCAACCCACCCTTCGGTGCTGAAGAATCCAGAAGTAAATTATCCGATCCAGTTTGACATTTCCCCGCCGCTCCGCGAAATGGCACCCGTCGCGCCTCCCACGGCTGCGGAACGGGAATTACCGGTGATGTACCGAAGCTGCAAAAACTAATGGCTCAACGAGGGCAGCCAGCGGTGAAGGACGGGGCACTGCAACCTTCCGTCCTCCCCATGGTCAATGCCGCTGTCAATCTCAACCTGCTTGGAGTCGGCAACGGCTTCCCCTGATACGCCGTTCCTGACGCCCCTTCCGACGTGAACCTGGCGGTGGGCGACACTCAGGTTCTGCAGTGGGTGAACGTATCCTACGCGGTCTTTGACAAGGAGACGGGCAACGTGATCGCCGGGCCCATCTTAGGCAACCAGCTCTGGTCGGGTTTCGGCGGATACTGCCAAAGCGACAACAGCGGCGACATTATCCCCCAGTGGGACAAGCTTGCTCATCGATGGGTGCTGGCCCAGAACACGTTCCAGGGTGCCTACAGTACATGCATCGCCATCTCCCAGACGGCTGACGCGACCGGCAGCTACTACCGTTTTGCATTCCCGCAGAACGGCTTCCCCGATTACCCGAAGTGGGGCATTATGCCCGACGCTTACTACCAAAGCCAGAACAACTTCGGCCCATCAGGAAGCGCCTACGTTGGTGTGCACGCATGCGCCTATGAACGCGCCAAGTTGCTGGTCGGTGATTCTACGGCCCAGCAAATCTGCTTCCAGACTGGCACTTTCGACGACAGCACGCTGCCCGGCGATCTCGATTCAGCCGGTACTCAGCCACCGTCGGGGCAGGCGGAAGTCTTTTTGGGCAGCATCGATAACACTCCCCGAACGGGAACGTGATTTACGAGTACCTGTTCCACGTGGACTTTACGACACCGTCGAACTCTACCTTCACGGGGGCGGGCGGAACCATACCGATCAGCGTAGCCTCGTTCGGCCTGGCCTGCCGAGGCAACGGTGCTTGCATCACTCAGCCAAGCCCTGGGGAGTTGCTGGATTCGCTGGGCGATCGGTTGATGTACAGATTGGCGTACCGCAACTTCGGTACAGATCACCAGACCTGGTTGGTGAGCCACTCCGTCACGGCAGGGAGTTCGGTGGGCGAGAGATGGTACGAATTCCGTGCACCGGAAAACTCTACGAGTCTTTCGGTCTACCAGCAGGGTACTTTCGCTCCAGACAGCAACTATCGTTGGATGGGCTCGATGGCGATGGACAGCGCGCAGGACATTGCATTGGGCTACAGCGTCTCCAGCTCCAGCGTATACCCCTCGATCAGCTACACCGGACGAACGACGGCGGACGCGCTGGGGACTATGGAGAGCGAGGCTTCCATCGTCAGTGGCACCGGCTCACAAATCAGCACCTCCAATCGTTGGGGTGACTACACCAGCATGGCTCTCGACGCCGCCGACGATTGCACCTTCTGGTACACAAACCAGTACTACATGGTGACTGCCTCCTTCGACTGGAGCATGCGCCTGGCATCCTTTAGGTTCAATGGTTGCGGAGTTCAGGCGGGACCCTTCTCGCTGTCAGCCTCCCCTTCCTCACAAACTGTGGTCCAAAGCGGCAGCACCTCTTACACCGTGACGGTGACGCCGCAGACCGGATATAACGGAACGGTTAACCTCACCGTCAGCGGATGCCCGGGCAACGCGACTTGCATGCTTAACCCGACGTCGTCCGGTTCCCCCAGCTACCCGCCCTCCACCCTGACCGTGCAAACGAACAGCAGTACGCCGGCAGGTACGTACAGCGTGACGATCACGGGTACCGACAGTAGCGGTCAGCCTACCAACAGCACCACGGTCCAGCTCGTGGTGAGTCGCCCCGACTTCTCGCTGTCGGCCTCGCCAAGCTCGCAAACCGTCGTCCAAGGCAGCAGCACGTCGTACACAGTAACCGTCACGCCCGGGACTAACTACAGCGGCACCGTGAACGTCACCGTGTTCGGCTGCCCCAACTGGGCGACTTGCAGGCTAAGTCCAACCTCATCTGGCCCGCCGAACTACCCGGCGTCCACGCTGACGGTGCAAACTGCAAGCATCACGCCGGCGACGCTGTACACCTTGACGATCACCGGCACCGACACAACCGGCAGCCCAGTCCACCAGACGACGGTTCTCTTGACAGTGACGTCAGCCGCGCCCCCGCCGGACTTCTCCATCTCCGCTACACCCTCCAGCCGGACGATCAGCCGGGGATCCCGTACCACTTACACTGTCACCGTTGGATCGGTGAACGGATTCGGTGGAAGCGTTGCCTTGAGCGTCTCCGGCTGCCCCTCGGGGAGCAGTTGCACGTTCAATCCGACGTCGGTGTCGTCGCCCTATCCAAAGAGCTCGACCCTCAACATCTCGACGAGTCGTAGAAGCACTCCCACAGGAACTTACAGATTAACCGTTACCGGCAGCAGCGGCAGCCTGACGCACACAACCAACGTCAGTCTGACGGTAACAAGATAACGAAATGAGCTGGGCGTAAAGGGTGGACCTACACGGTATTGGAGAGCATGCGTAGCCATCTCAAGGAGCGCGGCAGGGTCGCATTTGAAACTCAAGGTCTCTAGAAGTTGACCGCCGGGTAACACGCGACAGCCGCGCCGCCCGCTCGGCCTGCCCAATCCATGCGCGGATTGGTTCACCTCTGCAGTTCGGCGGCGATCGAAAATGGCTGCACTTCCGCACCCCGTCCTGCGTCAAGGGCACACTTCTTCATACCTGATGTAATGTCTCGATTACGCTCATCTTGCCCCGCGACAGGAAATTTTAGAGACGCCTGCTAACAACAGTTGAGAGCGGTGCGGCAGTGCCGGCTCAGCGACAGCACTTGGGTGATGTTCACTCATTCGTATTCGCGGAGCCTAACCGTGGCCACAGTCATCAAATCAAGGCAGAGGGTGACGAAAGATGCATCACGTGCGCCAAGAGAACCAGCCTTTTGTTGGTAGTTCGTATGAGTTTGTCGGAGCTGAGCAGGGCAACACCAGTGTTTCGGTGTTCCTGTTCTATGGGAAGCCCGGTTCGGGACCGGGTCCGCACCGGCATCCTTATGACGAGATCCAGTTCATCCGTGAAGGCCGAGGAGTGTGGACAGTAAGCGGCAAGACTTTCGAGGGCGGCGCTGGAGACATCTTTGTCATCAAGGCGGGTGAGATCCACAGCTTTAAGGCGGTTGGTGATTCACCACTGGTACAACTCGACGTTCACCTCAGTTCCCGCTTCATCCAAGAGAACCTATAGAGCAGTGGGTTGCGATGTGGCTGGGTCCCGCAGCCCTCGGCAAAACGCAATCTCTCTTTGTCAGTTGGCGAAATATTCCCATTAAACTCTCAAAATCCCTTCAGCAGAAACTCAACCCCGAGCCCTGTTGGCTTACCACTCTTGACACTCTGTTGGCTTACCACTCTTGACACTAAAGACTCGGCGTCCTAAGCTGAAAGTCAATTCCCGCGAATAGCCTCGGCTTTTACGACACGACGGAATAGCTCGCTCGTTCCTCCTGAAGTGACAGCAGCCGAAGTACCAGGCCACGACTCAGGTTCGCGTTGCGCGCCAGCAATCGTTCCAACTGATTCTTTGGAGGTATCTGTCAATGATTGAAGTTCACAAACTGCTGCGGAGAAAAGAAAACGAGCTTGCCCTGGTCCGAAAGGAGATCGAAGCACTGCGGACCGTCGCACCCCTGCTCTCGGAGCCAGATGAAGTTGCGGACTTACAACCCGGCAGTGATCGCCACGCGTCGCCCGTTCGTCTCGAAGCTTCCCTCGCCGAAGAAAATGCTCTACAAGACGAACCTTCGCCCGACTCTGATGACGTTTTATTCGACTCCACACCGCCGAAGCGGAGCCGCCTCCGCGATTGGATCGGTCGCGCCGTAGGCGAATAGCGCCAGGATCCCCAACCGTACGCTGGTTTTTCAAAGCCTGGATATAGATGTGGCGTCCCGTGTTCTGGCTAGCGGAGACTAAATCCGTTGCGAGGGTATCGCTAAAACCTGTGCACGGACTTGATGAGTACCTCGGGTTGGCCCGTTAAACGGGAGTTAGGTCAAGAATACAAAGATCGTTTTGTTACCCGCGGACTGAATTGCGATCCTGCGCCTAATCGTCACCCCTTCCTCCTTCCACCTCTCTTTCTGTGATGTGAATGAAGGTGGGAAACGAAGAAATTCCTGCGCCGCTCACGATTAAAGAGTAATCGCCGGGAGTGACCCCGGGATTCAGCGTAAACTCGACGGTCTCGCGTCCGGCATCGCCCACGGCGATCTTGCTCCAGTCCGACGTCCGGGCGTAAAAGACCTTGCCGCTTGAGTTCACCATGCGAATGATCGGATAGTTGGAGTCCATCTGGTCGTCGTCGCCGTAGGCGGCGCCTGCAGATTGCCCATCGAGTTGAAATCCTGTAAGCCTGAACTTGCCGTCACCCCGATAGCGGACGTCCGTGATGAGTGGCCGCAACGACGGATTGGGCGCTCCCGACGAGGTGTACACCCAGAGCTGGGCACTATCGTCGGAAAAGAGCAACTGTCCCGTCGGAAGAATCAGCATGCGCGTGGGATAGCAGCCTTCGAATGGAAGGTTGCCGTCAGGAAGGGCCGAAGTGACCTGGCTAAGCGTATCGGTCCGCGGGTCAAAATCAAAGAGTTCCGTGGGATTGCTGAATGTGCCTCCCCAACTGATGGTATCCCCGCTGGTCGTAGCTGTGGCCGGACTGCTGATCGTTACTTGGGTGGGCGAATCCACACTCACGATATAAGACCCACCCGGGATTCCCGCGCCATTCACGCGCCAGAAAACCTGCAGGATGGCCGTGGAGGGAATGCCGGTAATAACGGCGGAGCCAGAAGTGATGTTTCCGGAAGAGGTGAATCCGGAGACGCCGGCATCAGCTGCGAAGATCACATGGCCGTTGGGCAAAATGGCCCCCGGGGCATCGTCGGCACCAAAGGGAGATGGGATTCCGTTTAGCGTGCCGCTGATGTCTGGTCCGGCCGCCCAGGTATTCGTAGCGGGGTTATACAGTGCGGTATGCTGGGTGGCCCCAATCGCCAAGATACGCCCGTCCTGTAAGCGGAGGAGGGGGCCAAGTTCCTCTCCCACGTTGCGGCTGCTCAACTGGGGAATCGTTCCGTTGGCCGTGCCATCCGATGGGCTGATCCCGGTCCACATCCCGGTCTTGGGATGGTACTTCTCGGCGTAGCTCCCATTCGTGTGAATGCTGTGGAACAGGTCGTAGGTGATGATCGTTCCGTCGCTGATCCTTGCCCAGCCTTCTTCATCGCTTGAGTCCGGGTAAACCTTTGTTCCTGAGGGACTCCAAGCGTTCAAGGCCGCGTCGTAGATGTATGTGTTGGAATTGATGAGGTCGCCCACGAGAATTTTTCTGCTCGAAAGAAGTGTCGAGGGATCATCTCCCAGACACCCAGTCAGCTGATATGACGAAGATAAAGCAATGAAGTTGGCGGCAGTCGTCTGCGTCGCGGGGGCGGATATGGTGATCTGGGTGGGTGAGTCAACGCTCACGATTGTTGCCGGGTTTGGAATCCCAAAGCCGAAAACTCCCTCGCCCGTGAAAAGGCCAGTCGTATAGGGATAGATCTCTGTAATCTGGGTGATCCCACTCGTGGTGTTCCCAGAAACGTAATTGAGGGCAGGACAATGAGGCTGGTTCGGGTATGGGGCAATGGGAGTCCACGTGTTTGCCAGCGGGTCGTAGATCTCGCCCGTGTTTGACCAGTTAGGCTGCAAGGCTGGACCGCTGTACTCACCCCCGGCGACGAATAACCTGCCATCGGGCATGATTTGCGAGGCAAAATACAGGCGGGCAACAGGTTCCGAGGCGAGTGTAGTCCACCTACCGTTGCCGTAGCTACCCTTGTCATCCGGAGTTAGCTTCATCCAGGTCTGCCCGTCATAGGCTTGTACGAGGATCGACCCGTCCGTCCCTTGGATCATGAGTTGGACGCCATTGGGACCCGATGGTGCCTGATTCGTGAGTGCTTGCCAGGCCGACGGCGTTTGGGGGGCAAGTGCAGCAGCGGCGCGGTCAGAACCCCCGCGCGGGGGAATGGGTCTTAGCCGAGGGAGCGACTGCGCGCTGGCAATGTCGATCCAGGTCAGCAACCAGAGAGACGAAATTGTGAGTAGCGTGAGGGCCCAAATGTTCCTGCGCTTCATTTTCCCTCCTTCATGCGCATTCCTCTTTTTTGGTCAAAAAGAGGTCGCTGGCCTGTTAACTGGAAGACAAAGACGCTGGGGAAAATCTCTTCGCGATTCGACGGCCTCCAGTGCGATGGCGGGCGGCATTATCCCTTTCGTCGCGCTGAGTTGTCAATGTGCAGGAAATTTCACTTGGGAGCTAGGCGCCTCCATCCCCGCCGGATCCGAATGCATTCGCACTAAGGTATGCCGCGAGTACCCGCAGCACGTAGGTCTCATTCTCGAAGGTTTGCAGCAATTCGAGATGGGGGGGAGTATCTTTCCAAACTTTTTGGTCGGCGGCGTCCAGCGCACTGAGCCAGCTGTGAAATCTCAGTGAACACCCAAAAGCGGCCATACATGATCACCTGAAAAGCGGCCATACTTTCAGAAGAAACGTCCGGGACATTGACAGCAGCGGGAGGGTAAGTAGCCTCTCGCAATATGGCGAATGTCTTGAACGACGAGAAGAAACAGCAAATCATAGCGTTGGGACGACTGGGATGGTCTCTGCGAAAGATCCAAGAGGCCACGCGAGTACGTCGAGAGACCAGCAGCGCCTATCCGCGAGGCGCAGGTGTAGAAATATGGCCGCCGGGAAGCTAGACTTCCGAAACGGAAGGGCTTCTGTGGAAAGCTTGGCCGGGTTCTCCTCCCAGGAGAAAGGGAAGTCAAGAGAAATGGGAAAGCGGTGGTGTCTTAAATAGCGTGTTGCGGGATGGGGATGGTAATTTCGGTTGTGGGTCCGGCAAGAGTCGACCTTGCCTCTGCGACTGAGAGAAAAGAGAGACAATATTGTCGCCGTGCTACATTACACCAACGGCCCCAAGTGAGGGCAATCGTAGGCGGCAGCGAGCAGTTCAGCAAGACAGATTGGTCGGATCGACCCGCTTCGATCGCGTGGGGCAACTCTGAGGCGGGAATGAACGCGAGCCCCCTTTTGGTCGCCGCCCACTTATCCAAAATGGCACCTGCGTGTTGAGTGGCATCACGTTCGGGCCATTCCGCTGATGCTACGAGTCTCCTAACGTTGACTGGCTGGCGGCTGGGGTACCTTCACAGAGCGGTGACGTTCACTGATCTACGCCTCGCCGCCAGTCCAACGCGACACTATTCGATCCGATTCTTCACTCCAGGAAGAACGATACAACCACTCGGAGTCACGGTTGAAGTCTGAACTCGGTTCTACCACGAAGAATACCGGGCGTGGTGGAAATACGCTGGTGTTGGGGTGAGTTCGATAGGTTCTCGCAGGTTGATTCCACTTCGCGCGTGCCGGTCATGGACCCTGACGAAGACCAAAGGTGGCGATGGCTGATGGGGGTGGCCTTTAACATCGCCACTGTGCTGACCCTGTATGGCCTGCATTTGTTACGGTGACGAGCCTGCAGCCTTGGTCAAGATTGCGAGGGGCCTCCCGCGCGGTTTCTTCCAGGATCTATCTCCGTCCATCGGCTACTGCTTGGCTCGCGGATGTGCCTGGTTGGGACGTCTGCAACCTCAAACAACGATAACCACAACGATGACGGTCGCGCAGGGGTGTTCCAGGATTAAAATTGACGCGCACAGAGTGGTGCAGCGGGAACAGGGCACTTTGATCGCCGTAAAAACCGATGGTGGATGATGTGCCGTTTTGCAGCAAGGTCACGAACGTGACTTGAAGGGTCCCCTCTGTTTCAATCTGCACGATGCTGACCGAGCCTTCGATTGTTGATCCCGGCTCGATGGCACCACGGACGAATACATCACGGAAGCTGGTTGAAAGCAAGATTAAAGCGAGAACCACAACGGGCGAGAGGAGGCGCTTCACCAATCACCTTACACCTGAATTGTACCGCTGTTGTCAGACTCGAGGTGCGGATGCACGGAGCGGTACTTCTGCATCATTCGGCCCACCGAAACCCGCGTATAAATCTGGGCCGTTGATAATTAACGTGTCCGAGGAGGGCCTGATTGGTGACGAGAAGCCGGACGTTGTCTGTGCAGAACACAAAGCAAGCAGGTATGGAACATGTTTAATGGGGATACCCGATTCGCCAATCTAACTGGTATCTATCGTGCGAGACGCTCAGGCAGTGACTCTTGCGTCGAGGGTCTTCATAACCTCTAGAATCATGTTAACGACGGCGTCACCACCGATCGTAGTATTGATCATGGTGTGGTAAATGGCGCGGTCTGGCCATTCGACGTGAAAATACTTCTGAATGAAATCGACACGTTCCCGATCAACGGTATCCACGAGCTCTTCGGCTTCCTTCTCACTCTTGCCTCGAGCCACGAGGCGTCGTACTTTTTCTTCTCTCGGAGCGTAAAGAAAGACACGCAACGTGTCTTGGCGGTTCTTGAGAAACTGCTGCGACCCCCTTCCGACGATGACAGAGTTTCCCGTTTTCGCCGCCTCCTGAACGACAAGTTCTGTAAACTTCAAAATGCACTCGCTGTCGACCAGTTTGAGCTTGTACGCGTTGATGCTTCCTTCATAACTCCCGCGCAAAAAGGCTTTGAAGAGCCGGTAGTAGAGGGGGTCCGTTCGTTCCTCTCGAACCTCGACAACCGATTTGGGACAGTCAGCACGTCGCGCGATCTCCTCCGTCAGCACCTGATCCCACAGCTTCCAGCCCAACTGCCTGGCAAGCAGTTGCGCGACTTCGCCGCCGCCGCTTCCGTACTCGCGTTCAATGGTGATGATTTTTATCATCGGTGTCGCAACACCCCTGGGCTCAACGGTTCAAGCGTGGACGGCGAGAACGGGGCACGGTCCCAACTGCATTACTCGATAGGTGGTTGAACCGAACACCGCTCGATCCAATGCGCCCCGGCCACTCACTCCCATGGTTACCATGTCGATTTGCCCTTCCACGACAAATTGAATGATTTGTATATATGGTTTTCCGATGCGCACTGCTGTTTTAATCTTGAAGGTTTTCCGCCCCTCCTGTGGAATGAGTTTATCGAGTTGCTGCGTGGCTGTCGCTATGGCTTCTTCTGTCTTGGCGGGACTGGGGACTTCCTCCAACACGTGCAGCAGGGTGAGTTCGGCGTCGTACTCCTCCGTCGCGGACATCGCATAGTTCAAAGCCCGCTCCGAAGCCTCGGAAAAATCCGTGCAGAAAAGAATTCGGCTCAAATGGTGGACGCGGCGCTGCTGTTCACCTGTGGCACTAGAATCGTGCGGCAGCCTGGATACTGCCAGTACCGGGCAGGGAGCCGTGCGCATCACCCGGTCGGTCACCGACCCCAGTACCAGACGGTCAAACCCTCGCCGGCCGTGAGTTCCCATGACGATCAGGTCCATTTTCCGCTGTTGCGCGAACGACAGAATAGAGTCTGCGGCTACCCCCTCGTGCACCGCGAGTTCGGGCTGAACATCATCGTGCGTGTGGTTTTTCATAAATTCCCGCAGTCTCTCCTCGCCACCCTCGCGAAGCGCTCGGCTGAACTCCTGATAGTCTCCCTGAGTGGCAACGTACTCGGCGTAAGGATATCGCGATCGCTCGACGATATGCTGCGCCACCAACTTGGCTCGATAATGCCGGGCCAGGGACAGCGCATAGTGATACGCCCTTATCGAGAACTCCGAGAAGTCAATGGGACAAAGAATGAGGTTAATTTCCAGCATGACTACGTCTCTGACAATGGTGTAGCCTGGATCACATCAAATTCATTGTTATTCCACAACCGTTACTCCACCGCCACCAGGATCATTCTTCTTCAAAACGAAAGCCAGACAGAACATGATTGCCGCTCCCACGCAAAGAACCATAAACGTATCAATGTATGCCAAGCTGGCCGCCTGCGCCTGCAGGGCTTGATAAATCCGGGCGTAGGCCTGCATGAGTGCTTCGTGCTTGCCCACACCGGTGGTAGCCAGGTGATGGGCCAGGGCGTTCGCCGCATTCACAAAATTGGGATTGTCGACCTTGGCGTTTTGCACCAGCCTTTCCTGATGAAATTGCGAGCGCCGCGCAATCAACGTTGTGACTAAGGACGTTCCCACGCTGCTCCCCATATTGCGCATGAAGTTGACGATTCCGGCGACCGCGTTGTTTTTCTCCGGAGCTATTCCGATGTACGCCACCAGCGTAATTGGTACAAACAGGAACCCCAGACCAATCACCTGGGCGATGCGCAGCCAGGTGGCGGCGCTGAAGCTGATTTGCAGGTCAATGCGCCTCGTGGAGTAGAACATGGCCATGGACAAGGCTAGCCAGCCGAATGCAATCAGATAGCGTGCCTGGATTTTCGTTGTCAGTTGGCCCATGATAGGCATCTCAATCAGCAAAACCAGGCCTCCAGCCGAGAGCGCAAGCCCAGCCAGTTCGGAGGTATAACCGACGAGCGTCTGGAGGAACTGCGGCATCAGGACCAGGCTGCTGAACAACAAGATTCCCAGAGTGAACATCATCAAGCTCGAGCTCGCGAAGTTAAAGCTCTTGAACATGCGAACATCGATGATCGGCGCCTTTTGAAACCACTCCCAGATCACGAGCGAGATCAGGCATACGGTCGCTACGACGACTAAAGTCGTGATGAAGTGCGACCCGAACCAATCATCTTCCTGGCCCTTGTCGAGCAGCACTTGTAAGGCCCCGATGCCGAGTGCCAGGAGAGCGATGCCGATGTAGTCCAGCTTGACCCCTGCCGACCTGAGCCGGGCTAAATAGGGAGGATCTTCGACAAAGCGCCGCACCAAAAACCAAGTGGCCAGGCCAACAGGGAGGTTAATGAAAAAAATCCAGCGCCAGGAATAGTTGAAGGTGATCCACCCGCCCAGGGTTGGCCCGATGGTGGGCGCCATGATGGCCGTAATGCCATAGAGCGCAAATGCCAGACCTCGCTGTTGCGGTGGAAAGGTATCTGCGAGAATCGCCTGAGCCATCGGCTGGAGGCCGCCACCGCCGCCGCCCTGCAACACCCGAAAGAGAAGAAGAAACCCGAGACTCGGCGCGATGCCGCAAAGCAAAGAACTCACTGTAAAGACAGCCAAGCAGGACATGAAGAAGCGCTTTCGTCCCAAGGCTCCTGCAAGCCAGCCGCTGATCGGCAGGATGATGGCATTCGAAACCAGATAAGAAGTCAACACCCAGGTACTTTGGTCGTTGCTCGCGCCCAGATTCCCGGCCATATACGGCAGAGCCACGTTAGCGATGCTGGTGTCGAGGACCTCCATGAAGGCAGCCAGCGCGACGACAACAGCAATAAGCCAAGGATTGTACTTGGGCCGCCAAACGTCCTGGTCGAGTGTGAGGGCAGCGGAACTCATTTGAGGTACACGTCGGGCACCACGTTCATGCCTGGTCGAAGCCTGCGATCCCGGTTCTCCCCCGGATCGAGAACGATCTTTACCGGAATCCTTTGGACAATTTTCACGTAGTTTCCGGTGGCGTTTTCCGGCGGAAGTAAGCTGAATAGCGGACCCGTTGCTCCCGCAATGCTGTCCACATGGCCCTTCAGAGTCCGTCCGCTCGAATCCACATGGATTTCCGCTCTCTGCCCAACCTGCATCCGCTTAAGCTGGGTCTCTTTAAAATTGGCGGTGACCCACACTTCGTCGAGAGGCACCACGGTGAGAAGCTGCTGCCCGTCTTGAACGTTCATCCCAACCACTACCGTTTTATTCACTTCACCGCTGACCGGGGCAAGGATCTTCGTATATCCGAGATTCAATTGGGCCTGTTCCAGAAGCGCGCGCTTTTGCTCAACATCCGCGATCGCAGCCTGGACGCGCGCTCGGGTGGACGATACCTGCTGTGGACCGGTCTGCGCATATTGGTGGTTGGCATCGGCTTGCGCCAGGCGGCTCCGAGCTTGCTGGACGAATTGCTGTGCCGCGGACTCACTGGCGCGAGCGGCCGCGACCGTCGCGGTGCTGGATTTGGCCGAGGCCAAAGCTTGATCGTAGATCTGCGGCGACACTTCCCGCTTGTCGACCAGTAGCTTATATCGGTGGAGATCGTCTTGTGCTTTCACATCGTTCGCCTCCGCTGCCTCCAGCTGGGCATGAGCGGCGCTCAGTTGCCTCTCGGCCGCGACGACTCCAGCGTTAGCGTCTTCGATGCCGGACGCAGTGAATCTCAGTTGGCTGGAAGTGTTAACTGAAGTAATGGGAACCGTGATGTTCAGCGATTGGGCCGTCGCTTCAGCGTTGGCGAGACTGGCTTGTGCTTGTGCGACCGCTACTCCATAGTCTTTGGGGTCAATCTCTACCAGCACCGTGCCTCTCTCCACCCACTGGTTGTCGTCTACGTTGACGCGCACCACATAGCCGGAAACACGCGCACTGACGGGATAGAGGTGAACATCGGCCTGGGCGTCGTCGGTCGATTCATAGCTGCTCAAGTAGCGCCACAACACCACGCCGGCAATAACCACCACTACAATAACGACCAGAATCACGATGTTTCTGCGGCGCTTGGGACTTCGGCGCACCGGTAGCGTGGGGCTCCTGTCCGTTAGGGGCGACGGATCAATTGGGGGTTCCTTGCCTATCGCAGGCGCTGACCGGGATGAGTTTTCTTCCGCCATATTCACTTTCCTCTGAAAAACTCCTTGACGCCTTGCTCAGCGATGCCTAGGGCGCGAATCAGCGAAATTTTCGCATAATTATAGTTGTAGAGACTCGAGATGTATTGTTCGTGCGCGCTGGCGACCGTCTCTTGCGATTGCACCACTTCCACGGTATCGGTGACACCCGCGCTGAAACGATCGCCGGACTGGGTCAGCGTCGTTTCCGCTAAGTCAATGTTGCTGCGCGCCACGTTCACCTGATCTGCCGCCGACTGCAAATTAAGCAATGCGGCGCGGACGTCGGAATCGATCTGCGCTCGCAGACTCTCGAGACGATCGCGGCTCTGCTCGATTCTCGCATCCGCCTGCAAAACATCACCGTGAACGCTACCGCCCTGAAAGATCGGAATCGAGAGCGTTCCGCGCACATCGGCTACTGGCGTTGCGGTGGAGGGATGCGACCCGCCCAAACCATAATCCGCGTTAAAGGAAAGCGATGGGAGATAGCCGGCTACGGCTGCTTTTCGGGAGAACTGCGCCGCGTGTAGGTCGGCCATAGCGGCCTGGTAATCGGAGCGCGAAGCGTAGGCCCGTTTCAGAGCCTCATCCACGGTGATGACTTCGAGCGACTGGTAAGGCGACTTGTCGGTGAATTCGAATTCCTGGCCGGGGGCTAAGCCGATCACACGTGCCACAGTCAGCTTCTGGATCGCGAAGTTGTTCTTCGCTTGGATTAACTGTTGTTGCCGGGTCTGGAGCTCGACCTTGGTGCGCAGGCCGTCGATGTCCGGCGAAGTGCCGGCATTCACCCGGTCCGTTGACTGATCGTAGAGCGCCTGTGCCGTCTTGACCTGCGCTTCTGCCGTTTCAATACGGGCTTCGTCAGCGACGGCCTGCAGATAGGTATAGCCCACGGCCAGTACCACCAGATCACGGGCGTCCTTGAAGGTATAGCCGGCGGATTGCAAACTCTGGCGGGCTGCGCGGGTAGCATTGATTGACTTCCAATCGAACAGAGTTTGGGTCACAGCGGCGCGCGCGTCAAAGTAGGAAAAAGGGCCCACGGACGGCGGGATGCTAATTCCACCCACACTCGTAAGGCCGAGCTCGGCGAGATTAATCTTAGACTCCGCCACGTAAGGCTCCGCCGTCACGTGCGGGAAGAGTGCACTCAATTGCTCCCAGCGCTGTCCTCGGGCCGAACGAATCTCCGCATGCAAGAGGAGCAGTCCGAGATTCTGTTTTAATCCACGATCGATAGCCTCCGGCAAAGAAAGTGGCAACACTCCCGGAACTAGCTTTGTCGGTACGCTGCCCGCGAACGGGCTCACTCCACTCGTGCCGGGGATGGCTTGGCCCGGAGTGCTCGAAGCGGGCGTTGTCTCGGTTTGCGCATGGGATTTTGCTGCTCCACAAATCAAGAGTCCGGCCAACAGGAAAACGCGGCGTCGTTCGTAACTGAGTTTCAAGGGAGTCCCCTTCCTTTCGGAACACCAAGACTTGTACTCCCGCAAGCGGGGTGGATGAGACTATACGCCCGGCGGTTGACCTCATGCACCGTGGTCACTCATATCGTCGGCCTCAACGAACGACCTCCCGGCCTTGCCGCTCGCAGGAAGGCCACCCAATGGGGTGCTTCTGTCCAGGCGGTCCGGACGTTGACTTCGAGGAATTTGATCTTCGCATCCTCCGAGTTCGGACACACTGTCGCAGGCGTGTTCTTTATGAGCCCCGCTAAAACAGTAAGGAAAAATTGCCTCACAATGGGATTTGGCGGCCAATGAGGAGATTATGACCACCCTCACAATTACTACCAAAGGTCAAATCACGCTGAAACGGGACCTGCTAGTTAGAGCATCTTGGGGTCGGTCCGGGAGAGAAAATTGAAGCCGACAAATTACCAGATGGCCGGATTGTTGTGAGAGCGGCTGTACCGAATGGGACAATTTCCGATTTCATTGGCTGTCTCTCGCAAAAAAAGGGGCCGAAGCTCACGCTCGACGAAATGAATGCGATCGCGGCCCGGGAATGGGCAAAAGCTAAATGAAAATCACCGCCGACACAAACGTGCTCATCCGAGCTGCTATTCAAGACGACGCCCATCAAGCCCGAGAAGCCGCGAAGGTCATGCTGGCAGCTAATCTTGTTGCCGTGCCTATTCCGGTTCCCTGCGAATTTGTGTGGGTGCTTCGACGAGGTTACAAAAAGACCGTGCCAGGTGTCTCCGATGCGATTCGCCGCCTCATGAACGGTGTTAACCTCGTGATGAATCGACCAGCGGTCGAGGCAGGGCTGTCCGTACTCGATGCAGGTGGAGATTTCGCGGACGGTATCATTGCGTAGAAGGTGACTGGCTGGGTGCAGAAGAGTTTGTCTCCTTTGACTCGAAGACTGTCTCTGTTTTGCAGTCCCAAGGCGGTCGTGTGCCCGCTTGCTTTCGTAAGAGGTGAAGCCAAGGTGGGTGGTGTGTGACTGGCCCGAGAGGCGGAGCATGATGAATCCCTTGGATATTGAAGCAGTGGCCAAAAGGGTTGCGGTTGAAGACACCTGAGGACAGTGCGCAAGATGGCCGGGAACCGGTTGCGGATCGGTCCATTGGAAGCGGTCGACGGCACACCCATCATTGATGCAAGCCGGTGCTTCGTGAAGTCCAAGAAAGTTAGCGCGTTTACCGACGCGAGGACCCCACGCGACAAATGTTACCGATCGAGTGGCCCAACATTTCGAATGGTTCGATAGCACTGACCAGAGCTAAACCTCAGTGGAGCAAGGGGAAGCTGAACCGTTGATTGATGTTGTCTCGGTCCACCGCGGGCCGCTGTAGCCCTCCGATCATCAGCGCCACTTTGAGGGAAACGAAAGCCTCGAGTTCATCGACTGAGATCCTCCCGTCCCGATTGAGATCGGCCAGGCTCGAAGAGAGTGCCTCGAGGACCTCATGGGTGAAGAAACCATTCTGAATTTTCGGCGATTCAAACGACATTTCGCCGGCCTCGGCGGGTACAGTCAAGGGCACCCAGTTGTCTGGACTGGCGACTCTTACTTTGTGCGTGTGACGGTCAAGAACTCTGGCCGAACCAAAGCTGAGAAGGTGCAGCATACGCGGCGAAACTCGCCCAGCGTGGACTCGACGGAAAGTATGCAGAGATTTCCACTTTTCCTCCCTTAATATGAAGTGGTCGAACGATCCGCACGATAAGCCGGTAATCTTCTTGGATGGTCTCTCACCGAAGATGGAAGCCTTTTGTGACATCGTTAGTTTCGTAGATCCAGCGTGCCCCTCTAATCGATCGACCACCGGGCTCGCCACCGAATAGGACGGTAGGTGAACTCAATTGGGGGCAGCCACACCGGGACGACGCCGCAAACCCGGGGCATACAAGTTAACCCTCACGTTTGCTGCGGCGAATGTCGAGCCAATCGACAAGAATTTGGAGTTCGAGCACAAGGGTCCTTGGATACAAAACGATGAAGAGATGCGGCGCGACTGCCTGACTGTCTCGCTGAAGTGAGTCTTCGTCAAATTCGCCTTCGCTCCCCCGCCCATACAAGCGTTCAAAGCAGGGGCTGCAGAGAACCAAATTCCAAACCAACTGCACGGGTCCACCGACAGCACACAACGATATACGTGCGACGGCGTCGGAAAGCGGAAGGGACTTGCGCCGAGAGGGAAGCTTCAGTGAGCACAATTCATATCGTTGGTCTCGACCATTTTCTACAGAATGTCGCAGATCGCTGTTGAACAGAGACGGCAAGAAAGAAGAAAGACAGCCAAAGGCGGCATTGGCGGACCTTCTGCGCAAAATAATCAAGGAAGCCGAGGTCGAACTTATTGCAGAGGAAGGCCAGCTCGACGGTTCAGGTCTGGAGCAGTTTTGGCTAGGAAAGCGGTACTAGTTACAAGCACACAGCGAGTACCTAAGTCACCTAAGCATTCGCTTCTTCCTCGCTTTGTACTGGAACGCGTCGTTATCATCCCGCTGATTGGCCAAGATTCCCAAAGGTTGATCGATTCACGCGCCTGCCGTACACGAGGCAGCCCCCTGAAGGTAAATCAAAGAGATTTGAAGGAGAGCCATGATCAACCTGAGGACGAAACTTGCGATCTTTGTACTTTCCGTAGCATGTCTGCTGACTCATGCCTACGCGCAACTTACGCCCAGCGCCGACGCTTACACCAACACCGGCTCCTCCTCCACTAACTACGGCGCGAATGCGCTGCTCGATGTAGTCAGCGGCTCGCAAACGACTTACATTCAGTTCAATCTCTCCTCGATTCCCGCGGGCTATACCGGCACCAATGTAGCCAAAGCAACGCTCAAACTCTATGTCAATGCAGTGACCACGGCCGGCAACTTCAACGTCAACTACGTCAGCAGCGCATGGTCCGAATCGACAATCACTGCCAAATCTTCGCCATCCCTTGGCGGAACAATTGCGAGCGCCGTGCCGCTTACCTCTGCCAGTGTGAGCCAGTACATTCTCGTCGACATCACTTCCGCGGTGCAGGCATGGCTTAACGGAACTCAGGTCAACGACGGGATCGCGTTGGTAGGCAACAGTTCGCTGAACGCGAACTTCGACAGCAAAGAAAACACCGGAGTGAGCCATGCCCCCGAACTGGATATTGTGTTCGTCAACAGCGGACCGCAAGGGCCGATGGGCGTGCCAGGTCCGCAGGGTCCGGTCGGCCTAACCGGCGCGACTGGGGCAACGGGAGCCCAAGGTCCCCAGGGTTTGCCCGGACCGCAAGGACCTCAGGGCGTCCAAGGGGCGACCGGACCACAAGGTCCGGCGGGCGCAAATGGTGCTGGATTCAACTTCCGCAACGCGTTTAGTCCGACCGCCACCTATGCGGTGAATGACATTGTTACTTATAACGGTTCGACATATGTGGCGATCACGGCAAATGGTCCCAGCACTCAGACTCCGGACCAAAATACAACTGGCTGGAGCGTGATGGCACAACAAGGCGCCACAGGACAGCTGGGTGCGACGGGGCCGCAAGGGCCGATCGGCTTAACAGGCGCAACTGGAGTGACTGGAGCAACGGGAGCCCAAGGTGCCCAGGGTCTAACCGGACCGCAAGGACCTCAGGGCGTCCAAGGGGCGACCGGACAACAAGGGCCAGCGGGCACAAATGGCACTGGGTTCAACTTCCGCAATGCCTTCGACACCACCGTTACCTATGCGGTCAATGATGTGGTTACGTACAGCGGCACGACCTATGTAGCGATCACGGCAAATGGCCCAAGCACGCAGACCCCGGATCAAAATACAGCTGCCTGGAGCGTGATAGCACAACCGGGCGCCACAGGACCGCAGGGTGCGATCGGATTAACAGGCGCAACGGGCGCGACCGGAGCGACGGGAGCCCAGGGTCTAACCGGACCGCAAGGACCTCAGGGTGCACAGGGTCCAGCAGGTGCAAATGGCGCTGGATTCAACTTCCGCAGTCTCTTCTCAACGAGTGTCAGCTATGCAGTAAATGACGTTGTTGATTACAACGGTTCGAGCTATGTAGCGATTGCGACAAATGGCCCGAGCACGCTAACTCCAGATCAAAACACTGGTGCCTGGGGCTACCTGTCCCTACAGGGCGCTCCCGGACCGCAGGGACCACAGGGGCTTCCCGGGTTTAACGGAGCTACCGGTCCGCAAGGACCGCCGGGGTTCCCAGGAGCTAACGGTGCCACAGGTCCGCAAGGGTTGCCAGGACCGCCCGGAGCCACCGGCGCGCAAGGACCGCTTGGTTTGACGGGAGCAACCGGAGCGACTGGGCCATCCGGAATACAGGGCCCCCCTGGACCGCAGGGACCTGCTGGACCTCCGGGTTCTATAACTCCCAGTGCGATGAATGCCGCACTGTTGCGTTGGTATCCGCAGACCTTTGCGGTGGGGACCAATCCATTCGCTCTCGCATTCGACGGCGCCGATCTTTGGGTCGTGGATTACGGGAGCAATAGTGTGTCGAAATTGTCCACCAGCACCGGCGCGGTCGTCGGTACCTACGCGGTGGGAGTGGAGCCTTTCGGAGCGGCCTTTGATGGCGCCAATATCTGGGTGACGAACCTCGGGAGCAATACCGTAACCAAATTGTTGGCTAGCACCGGCGCGGTCGTGGGCACCTACGCTGTTGGGTCGAGTCCCTTCGGAGTAGCCTTCGACGGCGCCAATATTTGGGTGGCCAACACCGGCAGCAACACCGTCACCAAGTTGTTGGCCAGCACCGGAGCAGTTTTGGGTACATACGCCGTTGCCGCCGGACCGGCTCAATTTGCCTTCGATGGAACCAATATCTGGATCACCAACGAATTCAATGCCACTTTAACCAAAATGGTGGCCAGCAGCGGTGCGATCGTCGGCGTCTATTCGGTTGGCACCGATCCGACAGGAGTCGCTTTCGACGGAATCAATATCTGGGTGGCCAACCAGGGCAGCAGCACGGTGACCAAGTTGTTGGCTAGCACTGGTGCGGTTATTGGGACATATCCGGCCGGGGTCTTTGCAGAAGCTGTTGCGTTTGATGGGAACAACATTTGGGTGTCGGACCCGGG
>Ga0307477_10000659_pt1 | contig 34865 bp, 26 predicted proteins | sample atmos_gasesECM2C_FD_203316 | JGI IMG/M metagenome (GOLD analysis project Ga0307477, IMG submission 203316) | Hardwood forest soil microbial communities from Morgan-Monroe State Forest, Indiana, United States - atmos_gasesECM2C_515 | ecosystem: Environmental > Terrestrial > Soil > Temperate...
GTCGAGTACATCGTGCGCGGCGGCGAAGTCATCATCGTCGACGAGTTCACCGGTCGCACCATGCCGGGGCGGCGCTGGTCCGACGGCCTGCACCAGGCGGTCGAGGCGAAAGAGGGCGTGCGGGTGCGCGAGGAGAACCAGACGGTCGCCTCGATCACCTTCCAGAACTACTTCCGCCTGTACCGCAAGCTCTCGGGCATGACCGGCACGGCGGACACCGAGGCGCCGGAGTTCATGCAGATCTATGGCCTCGAGGTCGTGGTGATCCCGACCCACCGGCCGATGATCCGCAAGGACAATTCCGACTTCGTCTATCTCACGCAGAACGACAAGTTCAAGGCGATCATCGAGGACATCCGCGACTGCGTGACGCGCGAGCAGCCGGTGCTGGTCGGCACCACCTCGATCGAGACGTCCGAGTTTCTCTCCGGGCTGCTGCTGAAGGAGGACGTCGCGCACCAGGTGCTCAACGCCAAGCAGCACGAGCGCGAGGCGCACGTCGTGGCGCAGGCCGGGCGCCCGGGCACGGTGACCATCGCCACCAACATGGCCGGCCGCGGCACCGACATCGTGCTCGGCGGGAATCTCGAGGCCGAGCTCGCCGCGGCGGGTGAGCTGAGTGAGGCCGCGCTCGCGGAGCTGCGCGCGCAGTGGCAGGCACGGCACGACACGGTGGTGGGCGCCGGCGGGCTGCACATCGTCGGCACCGAGCGGCACGAGTCGCGCCGCATCGACAACCAGCTGCGCGGCCGCTCGGGTCGCCAGGGCGACCCGGGCTCGAGCCGCTTCTACCTCTCGATGGAAGACAACCTGATGCGCATCTTCGGCGACCCGGTGCGCACGCAGCGCCTGCTGAAGATGGCCGGGATGCAAGAGGGTGAGGTGATCGAGAGCGGCATGCTCACCCGCCAGATCGAGAAGGCCCAGCGCAAGGTCGAGTCGCACAACTTCGATATCCGCAAGAACCTGCTGTTGTTCGACGACGTCGCCAACGATCAGCGCAAGGTGGTGTACGCCCAGCGCACCGAGATCATGGGGACGGAAGACCTGTCGGCGGCGATTCATGGCTTGCTCGAGGACTCGGTGCGCTCGCTCCTCGAGCAGCACATGCCCCGGCATGCGGTCGCCGAGGACTGGGATCTGACCGGGCTCGCCGCGGCGGTGCTGCGCGACTTCAACACGCGCATCGATCCGCAGGGCTGGCTCGCGCAGCAGCCGGAGCTCGAGGAGCAGGCGCTGCGCGAGCGCGTACTGCGCGCGCTGCACGACACCTACGACGCCAAGGTCGCGCGCCTCGGCAAGGACTCGGGCACCGACGTGCCGATCATGCGCCACGTCGAGAAGCAGGTGATGCTGCAGAAGCTCGATCAGCATTGGCGCGAGCACCTCGCGGCGATGGATTACCTGCGCCAGGGCATTCACCTGCGCGGCTACGCGCAGAAGGACTACCGCTTCGAGTTCAAGCGCGAGGCCTTCGAGATGTTTGCGGCCATGCTCGAGCGCATCAAGTACGAGACCGCTTCACTCCTGGCGACGCTCGAGCTGCGCACTCAGGAGGAGATCGAGCGCGAGGAGGAGGAGCGGCGCCAGCGGCTGATGCGCGCTCTGCAGGCGCAGCACCTGGAGGCGGCCTCGGCGCTCGCGGCGGACGAAGCCATGCCGTCCGGCGCGATCCGCGCCGCCGCGGCCGCGGCCGGGGCCGGCGTGGCGGGCGCGGCCTCGCAGCGCGCAACCGGCGCGAGCCGGGCGGCGCCACCGCTGCCGCCCGCCGAGCTCGCCGGCACCTTCGTCCGCGGGGAGCGCAAGGTCGGACGCAACCAGCCTTGCCCGTGCGGCTCGGGCAAGAAATACAAGCACTGCCACGGCGCGCTCTCGAGCGTCGAGTAGCGCCTAAGGCGTACGGTGGCTGCATCGCCCGGGGGCGAATTGCTCGTCGTGGCAGCCGCGCTCTACGACCGCAGCGGGCGGGTCCTGATCGCGCAGCGCCCGGCGGGCCGTCACCAGGCAGGGCGGTGGGAATTTCCCGGCGGCAAGGTGGGGGCGGGCGAGCCCGAGCGGGAGGCGCTCGCGCGTGAGCTGCGCGAGGAGCTCGGCGTCGAGGTGCGCGCGGCGCGACCCTTCATGCGCCTCAGCCACGCCTACGAGGACCGCGCGGTGGAGCTGTCGCTGTGGATCGTCGAGCGCTTCACGGGCACGCCGCAGCCGCTGGAGGGTCAGGCACTCAAATGGGTCGAGCCCGCGCGGCTGGCCGAACAAGACATCCTCGAGGCCGATCATTCATTCGTCGCCGCTCTCAGGAACCTGGCGCCGCCCGCGGGCGAGGCGCGCGAATGAGGACGTGTACAATGACGATCGCAACAACGACAGAGTCAGCATGAGGCGCACGCTCCATGGCAGCGCAGAACGATCTTCCCGACGTCGAGCTCGACCCGCAGGGACTGTACCGCGAGGATGTGTTCACCGATCGCCGCGCCGGCAGCATCCGGCGGTTGACGCCGGTCACGCGCGATGGCAGTACGGACACCTCGCGTCCGGTGTTGTTCTCGGGGCAGACGCAACTGCTCACGCCTGCCGGGGTGCTGCCGCTCGGCTTCGAGCTCGAGGCGAGCACCCTCGAAGAGGCGATCCGCAAATTCCCCGAGGGCGTCAAGACGGCCCTCGAGCAAGCGATCGACGAGGCGCGCGAGCTGCGCCGCGAGGCCGCCTCGCGCATCGTAGTGCCCGACGTCGGGGCCGTCAGCCCCGGCCCGGCGGCGGGCGGCGGCAAGATCAAGTTTCCCTGAGCGCAGCGGCCCGATGAGGCCAGCGCGCCTCGAGCTCGTCGCCGGCGCCGTTGGCGCCCCCGTCCTTGGGGCGACCGCGGCCGCATTGCTGGCCGCCTGCGCCGGAGCACACTTCAGCTCCGGGCCACAGCCGTTTCCCGGCAGCGGCCCCGGCGGCAAGCCGATGGCGACCGCAACCGAGACCGCGGTTGGCTTGCCGTCGCCGAGCATGGTGCCGATCTATCCGCTCACCGCGCGCGTCAAGGTCGAGGACAATTACTTCGGCACCAAGGTCGCCGATCCCTACCGCTGGCTCGAGAATCTCGATTCGCCGCAGGTCAAGCAATGGGTGAAGGCGCAGAACGAGCTCTCCGAGCAACGCCTCGCGGAGCTCCCGGCACGTGCCTGGGTCAGGCAGCGCCTCACGCAGCTGTGGAACTACGAGCGCTACGAGCCGCCGGTGAAGCGCGGCGGCCGCTACTTCTACCTGCACAATGACGGCCAGCAGAACCAGAACGTGCTGCTGGTCGCGGACGGCCTCGAGGCACCGGCGAAGGTGCTGTTCGATCCCAACACTGCACGCGCCGACGGCACCGTCGCGCTCGCGGACTTCACTGCCGACGTGCGCGGCGATCTGGTGGCGTACGCGCTCTCCGATGCCGGCAGCGACTGGCAGCAGTGGTATTTCCGGCGCGTGGCCGACGGTACCGACCTGCCCGACACGCTGCGCTTCACCAAATTCTGGGGCGTGTCCTGGGCGCGTGACGATTCGGGTGTGTACTACAGCCGCTATCCGCTGTTGCCGGACGGCCGCAGCGACGATGCCGGTCGTCCGGCCGTCTACTTCCACAAGCTCGGCAGCGCGCAGGGCGATGACCGGCTGGTCTACCAGGTGACCGACCACCCGACGCACATCCCCTGGGCCACGGTCACCGAGGACGGGCATTACCTCATCATCACGCTGGTCGAGGGCTACGAGAAGAACGGCGTCGACCTGATCAATCTGCGCCACCCCGAGCGGCCGCCACGCCGGCTGTTCGCGCAGTGGGACGCGCTCTATCGCTTCATCGGCTCGCGCGGTCAGGAGCTGTACTTTCAGAGCACGCGCGAGGCCCCGCTCGGGCACGTCCTCGCGCTCGATGCGGGCGCGGCGAGCGCCCCGCGGGTGGTCGTGCACCAGGGTGCGAGCGCGCTCGAGGAGGCGACCTATGTCGGCGGCCGGATCGTTGCGAAGTACGTCGAGAACGCCCATGGGGTGGCACGCGTCTACGAGCGCGACGGCCGGCCGGTGGGCGAAGTGCCGCTGCCGGGCCTCGGCAGGATTCAGGGCTTCCAGGGCGAGGGCACGCAGACCGAGACGTTCTTCGCGTACACCGACTACCTGACACCGACCCGGATCTATCGCTTCGACGTCAGCGCGAATCAGGCGAGCTTGTGGCGCGCGGCAACGGTACCGCCGGCGGCCGCGCAGTTCGTCACCGAGCAGGTGTATTACCTCAGCAAGGACGGCACCCGCGTGCCGATGTACATCACCCACCGCCGCGATCTGGTGAAGGACGGTAACCAGCCGATGCTGCTGTACGGTTACGGCGGCTTCGACCTCTCACTGACGCCCGTGTACCGCCCGTCGATCGAGGCCTGGCTCGAGCTCGGCGGGGCGTACGCCGAGGCCAATCTGCGCGGCGGCGGCGAGTTCGGCGAGACCTGGCACCAGGCCGGGACGCTCGCCAACAAACAACATGTGTTCGACGACTTCATCGCCGCGGCGGAGTACCTCATCCGCGAGGGTTACACCCGCCGCGCGCGGCTCGGCATACATGGGCGCAGCAACGGTGGGCTGCTGGTCGGGGCGGTGCTGACACAGCGGCCGGACATGTTCGGCGCCGCCCTGCCGGCGGTCGGTGTGCTCGACATGCTGCGTTACCAGACCGCGAATGCGAACGCCCGCCAGTGGTCCTCCGACTACGGGCTGTCCGAGAATCCCGAGGAGTTCAAGACGCTGTACGCGTATTCGCCGGTGCAGAACGTCAGGAACGGCGTGTGCTATCCGCCGACGCTGATTACCACCGCCGACCACGATGATCGCGTCGCTCCCTGGCACAGCTACAAGTTCGCCGCGGCGCTGCAGGCGGCGCAACTGTGCCCGAACCCGGTCCTGATTCGTATCGAGACCCGTGCGGGTCACGGCGCAGGCAAGCCGGTACGGATGCAGATCGACGACTTCGCCGACCAATGGGCGTTTCTCGCCAAGTGGCTGCAGATGACGGTACCGCCGCCGCAGGCGCCGACCTCCGCGACGGCCTCGAAGTCGGCGGCGCCGTAGAATTTCGCACTCGCGTTCGACGGCCGGGCGCAGCGTCGACGGTCGCGCGTGCGGTGGCTCAGCGTGGCTTCAGGATCGCCCGGATCTCGAGCGTTCTCGGGTCGAACACCACCACCAGCCGTCGCGAGCCTCCCCACAGGATGAGCGCGTTGCGCTGGTCCGCGGCGAGCCCTCTGCGGGCGAGGCGCGCCCCCAGCGCCTGTCGCTCCTCTTTTGACAGGTACTTGATGTCCTCGAGTCGCTGGAGCTGCTCGCGGAGCTTCGGCAGACCCTGTTCCCAGGGCTTGAAGTAGCGCGGCATGTCGATGACGTCCTTGCCACTGCCCACGACCGCCTCGTTGACGATCTTCGCCGCCTCCTCGGGGTCGGCCGGCAGCGGTGCCCACACCCAGCGCGGGCGGCTATACCAGTGCGGCGCGAGGGCGGCATTCTGACGAAGCGCGAGGGCGCGCTCATCGGCTTCGACGTCCGCGGCTTGGACCAGCTCGAGGCGGTCCGCCGAGAAGGTGTAGTAGAGGGGTCGCCCCTGCCACAGCGTCGCGGCCCCGTAGATCAACGCCGCCAGCTGCACCGCGACGATGACGCCGATGTCGCGCGCCAGCTTGCGGCGCGGTTTGCGGGGGTTGGCGACGATCAGCGTCGAGGTGGGCCCGAGCCCGAGGTCGACGATCGCCACGATCACGAGCACGTGCAATACGCTGGTCAGATACCAGCCGGGCCAGCGGTACCAGCCGAGGTAGAGGCCCCCGAGGATCAGCGTCAGCGCGCAGGCACTGCTCGCGAGATGCAGGCCGAAAGCCTTGAGGCGGAAACGCATCGGCTAGCGGCCCCCCTTGTCGCGTGATTCGCCCTCCGGCTCGGGCGCGTGGGGGGCGGTGCCGTCGCCAGGAATCGCACGCTGCTCCGAGAGCCAGGCACCCAGGTCGATCAGCCGGCAGCGCTCGCTGCAGAAGGGCCGGAACGGCGCCGTCTGCCAGTCCAATTCGCGCTGGCACGTCGGGCACTTGACGCGGGCGGGGCTCATCGAACCTGCCGGCTCGCTAGCTGCAACAGCTGAGCGTGAAGGCGACGTCGTCCGCGCTCTGCGTCGCACGCGTGGCGAGCCCCTGCCAGCGCAGGAAGCGCACGCTGCAGCGGTGGTGACTGCCGCTGATCTCCGGGTACAGACCTGCGGCGGCGGGCAGCGAGATGCGTAGCAGCTGCAGCGGATGGTCGCGCTCGAAGGTGATATTGAAACTGCCGCCGCGGGCGATCTCCTCGCGCTCACGGCCGTTCTGGCGCGTGAGCCAGAGGAGCTCGGCGATCGCATCGCACAGCGGACGCAGCAGTCCCAGCCATTGATTGAAGGTGCGCAGTCGCGCTTCGGCAGGCTGCGCGAGCCAGAAGTAGTAATCCGGCAGATCGAATTCGCACGTTCCGCCCGGAATGGCGCTGCGGTGCTTGATGGCGTTCAGGAACTCCGAGGCGCGCAGCGGCTGCAGAAAGGCCGAGCCCGCACCGAGCAGATCGGCCCGCAGCCGCATGAGATTCGACATCACCGTCTTGAGGCGCTGCGTGTCGACGCCGGGGCTGGCCCGAAACTCGTTCAAGCCCCCGAGCTGGCTCTCGAGCTCCTTGAGAACGTCGGCGCGTACGTCGCCGCGGGTCGTGATCGCGAGGATGTCGATCAGGCTCGACATCGCTGCGCGACTTCCCCACGGGCTCGCCATCTCGTTGTGATAGAGCGCCTGGTTGTAGAGAAAATCCAGCCGCAAGAAGGTACGCATCCGCTCGTTGAGCGGTTGCTCGAACACCAGCACCGCTGCCTCCGGGGCGGGCGAGCCGGTGCTCGAGGTGTCAGTGTCAGGCGCGGCGGACATCGCGCGGTATTGTGCTTGAGGCGCGCGCCCGCCGTAAACGGCGCGCCGCTGCCGTTTTCAGCCCCGCGCTCGTGCGGCGAGCTCGAGGTAGCGTGGATGGAGCGCCGCCACCTGCGCGCGCACGGCACCGATATCCGCATCATTCGTGATCACGTCGTTCGCGGCCTTGAGGCGCAGCGCGCGCGGCGCCTGTGCCCGCAAGATCGCCTGCACCTGCTCGGGTGTGGAGCCGTCGCGCTCGCGCAGACGGCGGATCTGCAGCTCCTCGGCGCAATCGACGACCAGCACGCGATCGACGTGCGAGCTCAAGTTCTTCTCCACCAGCAGCGGGATCACCAGGATCTGGTACGGACCGCCGGCTGCCCCCGATTGCGCCTCCAGCGCGGCGCCGATGGCCGGATGCGTGAGGGCCTCGAGGTCAGCCCGCGCCTTGGGATCCGAGAACACGATCTGGCGCAGCGCGGGGCGATCGAGGTGACCGTCGGTCGTGAGGATGCCGGGTCCGAAGCGCTCGACCAGCCGCTCGAGTGGCGGCTGCCCCGGCTCGACCACGTCGCGGGCCACCTGGTCGCTGTCGAGGATCGGCACGCCGAGCGCGGCAAAGAACTTCGCCGCGGTCGACTTGCCACTGGCGATGCCGCCCGTCAGTCCCACCCTGAACACGCGGGTGCTCACGGCCACGCCTCGGTCAGGGCGCCATGAAAAGCGCGAGATAGCGGGCGATCATGCGTTGGCCGAACATCAGCACCAGCCAGCCGGCGGCCGCGAGGAACGGGCCAAAGGGAATCGGGGTGGTGCGGTGCTGCCGCTTGAGCGTGATCAGCGCGATGCCGACGACTGCGCCGGCTGCCGCGGCGATCAGGATGAGCGGCAGCAGCATCTGCCAGCCGAGCCACGCCCCGAGCGCAGCGGCGAGCTTGAAGTCACCGTACCCCATGCCTTCCTTACCGGTGAGCGACCGGAACAGATGATAGACGCTCCACAGGCTCACGTAACCCGCCATCGCACCGATCAGGCTCGAGCGCAGGTCGACCGGGAGCGGCGCCCCGCCGGGATGCGGGCCGAACAGGCTCACAAACAGCCCGAGCCACAACAGCGGCAGCGTCAGGCTGTCGGGCAGAAGCTGGTGATCGATATCGATGAAGGCGAGCGCAATCGAGAACCAGGTGAGCACCATGGCGGCGAGCGCCGGCCACCCGAATCCGAACTTCCATGCGACCAGCGCCGAAAGAACTCCGGTCAGAGCCTCGACCAGCGGGTAGCGGAGGCTGATCGGCGCAGCGCAGCGCGCACATCGGCCGCGCAGCGCCAGCCAGGAAATCAGCGGGATGTTGTGCAGCGCGGTGATCGGCGCGCGACAGGCAGGACACGCGGAGCGCGGCACGATGAGGTTGAAGCGCTCCGGAATGCCGGCCGGCAAGGTCGCGGCCGCCGCCTCACCCGTGAGCTCGGCGCACTGCTGGCGCCACTGGAAGTCGAGCATCACCGGCAGGCGGTAGATCACGACGTTGAGGAAACTGCCGACGACCAGGCCGAGCACCAGGGAGGTGCCGATGAACATCGCGGGCGAGGCGGCCAGCAGCTCGATCACGGACATGGTGACGGCGGCACGCTAAGGAAAGCGCCGCGCGAAGCGCGGCGCTTTCCGAGCTGCTGCGCTGCCGCTACGCGTCAGACGACCGACGCCAGCTTGAAGATCGGCAGGTACATCGCGATCACCAGGCTCCCGACCAGCACGCCGAGCACCACCATGATCAGCGGCTCGAGCAGGCTCGACATGGCATCGACCGCGTTGTCGACCTCGGCCTCGTAGAATATCGCCACCTTGCCCGACATCTCATCCAGCGAGCCCGATTCCTCGCCAACCGCGATCATCTGGTTCACCATGTTGGGGAACAGGCCGGTGTTCTCCATCGCGCGCTGCAGGCGCTGACCGGTCGACACCTCATCGCGCATCTTGAGCACGGCGTTCTCGTACACGATGTTACCGGTCGCACCCGCGACCGAGTCGAGCGCCTCGACCAGCGGCACGCCGGCGGCGAACATGGTCGAGAGCGTGCGCGCGTAGCGGGCGATGGCCGCCTTGTTGAGGATCGGTCCGATGATCGGCATCTTGAGCGCGGTGCGGTCGAGGAACTCGCGCATTTTCTTCGAGCGCTTCTTGAAGTAGAAGAAGGTCCAGACCGCGCCGCCGAGCAGCATCGCGAGGTACACGCCGTTGTCCCTCAGGCCCCGCGAGATGTTGATCACGAACTGCGTGAAGGCCGGGAGGTTGGCGCCAAACCCCTTGTAGAGCGATTCGAACTGGGGAATCACGAAGATCAGCAGCACCACGGTGACGATCACCGCCACCACCAGCACGGCCGCCGGGTAGAACATCGCCTTCTTGACCTTCTTCTTGAGTGCCTCGCTCTTTTCCTTGTAAGTGGCGATCTTGTCGAGCAGCGATTCGAGTGCACCGGCCTGCTCCCCCGCCTCGACCAGGTTGACGTACAGGTCGTCGAAGTACAGCGGATGCTTGCCGAGGGCCTCGTGCAGCGAGGTACCGCCCTCGACGTCGGCCTTGACGTCGAGAATCAGCCTCTGCATGGCGGCCTTCTCATGACCGTTACCGACGATCTCGAATGCCTGCACCAGCGGAATGCCGGCCGTGAGCATGGTCGCAAGCTGGCGGCTGAAGACCGCGATGTCGCCGGGGTTGACCTTGCCGCCGCGCCGTCCCTGCCCCTGGCGGCGGATGCGCGACGGCGCGACGCCCTGGCGGCGCAGCTCCGCGCGCAGCGCCTGCTCGTCGGGGGCGAGGCTGCGTCCCTTGATGCGCGCGCCGCGCTTATCCCGGCCCTCCCAGGCGAAGGAGACCTCACGCTTGCCTGCCTTAACGGTTGCGGTTGCTGCCGGGGCCATGGGTTATTGCCGTCCCGTGTCACTCGACCGTGACACTGTTGACTTCCTGAAGGCTGGTCATGCCGTTCTTGACCTTTTCGAGTCCCGCGCGCCGCAGATCCCAGACGCCTTCCCTGGCGGCCTCATCCGCAATGTCGGGCGCGCTTCCAGAAGCGAGAATGATGCGCGCGATCTCGTCGGTCACGGGTAGCACTTGGTAGATCCCTGTCCGGCCCTTGTAGCCGTCGACGCAGTTCGAGCAACCTTTGGGCCCGAAGATCCTCAAGCCCTGCGCGATCTCCGTCTCGGTGAAGCCCTCCTTGAGGAGGGCCTCCGGCGGCACGTCGAGCGGCTGCTTGCAGTGGTTGCACAGCCGCCTGGCGAGGCGCTGCGCGATGATCAGGCTGACAGAGGTCGCGATCGCGTAGGGCTTGACGCCCATATCCACCATGCGGGTGAGCGTCTGCGGCGCATCGTTGGTGTGCAGCGTCGAGAGCACCAGGTGCCCGGTCTGTGCCGCCTTGATGGCGATCTCGGCGGTCTCGAGATCGCGGATCTCGCCCACCATGATGACGTCCGGGTCCTGACGAAGGAAGGCGCGCATCGCGGCGGCGAAGGTGAGGCCTACCTTGGGATTGACGTTGACCTGATTGACCCCGGGTAGATTGATTTCCGCCGGATCCTCGCAGGTCGAAATGTTGGTGTCCTCGCGGTTGAGGATCGTGAGCCCGGTGTAGAGCGAGACGGTCTTGCCGCTGCCGGTCGGCCCGGTCACCAGGATCATGCCCTGGGGCTTGGCGAGGTAGTGCATGTAGAGCTCTTTCTGGAAGGGCTCGTAGCCGAGGGAATCGATGCCGAGCGCTGCCTGCGCCGGATCGAGAATGCGCAGCACGATCTTCTCGCCGAACAGCGTCGGGCAGGAGCTGACGCGGAAGTCGATGGCGCGATTCTTGGACAGCTTCATCTTGATGCGGCCGTCCTGCGGGATGCGGCGCTCGGCGATGTCGAGTCGCGACATCACCTTGAGGCGCGCCGAGAGCTTCGGGGCGAGCTGCACCGGAGGCGCCGCGATCTCTTTCAGCACGCCGTCCATGCGGAAGCGCACGCGGTAGGTCTTCTCGAAGGGCTCGAAGTGGATATCGGATGCGCCGCGGCGGATGGCATCGAGCATCACCTTGTTGACGAAGCGCACGATCGGCGCGTCCTCGACGTCGCTACCGGCCTTGTCGTCGAGCTCCTCATCGCCGCCGGTGACCTCGAGCGACTCGAGATCGACGTCGCCCTCATCGGTGAGCGCCGACATCTGGCTGTCAACCTGCTCGAGCGCCCGATCGATCGCCTGCTGGAGCTTGTCGTCCTCGACGACTATCGCTTCGATGCCGAGCCCGGTGGCGAACTTGACCTCATCGATCGCATGCAGGTTAGTCGGGTCCGCGACCGCGAGGAACAGTCGCTTACCGCGACGAAAGAGCGGCAGCACCCGATGCTTGGCGAGCAGCTTGTCACTCACCAGCCGCACGGATTCGAGGTCCAGGTTGACCGCATTGAGGTCGAACAGCGGCACGCCGAACTCGCTCGAGGCCGCCAGCGCGATGTCGCGCGCGTTGGCCGCCCCGCTCGCCACGAGCTGCGTGACCACACTGGTGCGGCGCTCGCGGGCGGCTTTCAGCGCCTCCTGCATCGCCGCTTCCTCGACGAGGCCGTCCTGCACCAGGCGCTGCGGCAAGCCGCCGAAGCCGGCGCGAGCGCCGCCGACCGCCAAAGAAGCGTTGTCATTCATGGACTTATGGCAAGAGCGAACGGTCGGTGGATGAGTGTACCCGAAGCGCTGCGCTGCGCAATTGTCAAATCCTCGCCGATTCTGACGGAGAAGGCCATGCGCCCGGCGGGGTGCGCGTCACAGTTGGTCGGCGTGCCGAGACAAAGCCCAAAAAAGAAAGCCCCGGCGCGAGGCCGGGGCTCGAGGGACTCCGATTCAGGATCGGGAGTCGATTACTTGCACTGCGTGGGAACGTACTTGGCGACTAAGCCCCCGGCTGTAACCGGCGCACCCATATTAAGGGCGGCCGCCGTGCTGTTGCCGGCTGATGTGCATGCCCAGTCGATATTGCCCGCCGCGCCCGCCGCAAGCGCGGCACCAGCCACGTAGGGGTAGAGCCCGATCTTGGTCGCGCCGCCCAGCTGCGGGATGTTGCCAGCGTTGTAGCCGACCGTAATGATGCCTGTCGCGGTCGCGACAGTCAGGGTGGCCACATATTTCGTCGCGGCGAACCCGGCATTCCACGCCAGGCCTGCAGCCTTCACGCCAGCCATGTCATTCGACTGGAAGCCCTCGGCCACCGCGACTTTAGCGGAAGAAGCCAGGTTCAGGCCTTCAGTCACCTTCGAGCGCACCGTGTAGTCCTGATACGCCGGGATCGCGATCGCGGCAAGAATGCCGATGATCGCGACCACGATCATCAACTCGATAAGGGTAAAACCCTTTTGCACAGCCTTCATGGATAAGAACTCCTAAATTTCGGGTACAGAGCCAGCGGCGCAAAAAGGCGCCCGACTGAGGATGAGCAAGGCTTGTGCCAGAGCGTCAGGATATCTCCAACTGGTTGATCGTAAAGACAAATTATTCACCAAGAGGCTCATCCGACTTTACTTACTCGTGTCGCCGACTGACGGCACCCGTTGGCCGCCGCGTCACAAAATGACGTAAATCGTCACATCACCGCCGAGGGCGATACGGGCGGCTACTCGATCCCGAGCTTCTTGATCCGATAACGCAGCGCCCTGAAGCTCATTCCAAGCAGCTTCGCTGCGGCCGTCTTGTTATAGCGCGTTTTCTCGAGAGCCTTGACGATCGCGTCGCGCTCGATGCTCTCGAGCTGGTTGCCGAGCACCGTGCCCTCGGCAGCCCGCGCGAGCAGGACCGAGGAGTCTTCGGCTGCGGGCGCCGCCGCGCGCGGCGCCGGCGCGCGCAGCTGAATGTGCTCGGGCGTGACCACGCCGCCGAGGCAGAGCGTCAGCGCCCGCTCCAGCACGTTCTCGAGCTCGCGCACGTTGCCGGGAAAGGGATGCGCAGTCAGCATCTGGCTCGCCTCAGGGGCGATCCGTGGCACGGCGGTGCCGGCACGGCGTGCGAGGCGCGCAAGGATGGCCTCGGCGATCTCCGGGATATCACCGCTGCGCTCGCGCAGTGCCGGCACTGGCAGCTCGATCACGTTGATGCGATAGAAGAGATCCTCACGGAACAGGCCCTGCGCCACGAGGTCGGCGAGGTCGCGGTGAGTGGCTGAGAGGATGCGCACGTCGACCGTCTCCTCGCGCGCCTCACCCACCGGCCGGACGGTTCTCTCCTGCACCAGCCGCAGGAGCTTCACCTGCATGTGCAGCGGCAGGTCCGCCACTTCGTCGAGAAACAGGGTGCCGCCCTCGGCGCTCTGCACCACGCCCTTCTTGTCGGCAATGGCGCCGGTGAAGCTGCCCCGCCGGTGCCCGAAGAGCTCGCTTTCCATCAGCTCAGTCGGAATGGCGCCGCAATTGACCGCGACGAACGGGCCCCCGCGGCGTGCGCCGCTCTCATGGATCATGCGCGCGACCAGTTCCTTGCCGGTGCCGGATTCCCCGCAGATGTGCACCGGTGCCTGGCTGCGCGCGACGCGGGTGATCATCTCGCGCAGCTGCTCCATCACCGCAGAGCTGCCGAGCAGCCGCGAGCTGGATAGAGTGCTGGCGGACGGCTCGGCGGCAGCGCGCAGCTTGATGGCGCTGTTGACGAGCTTGCGCAGCACGCCGAGGTCGAGCGGCTTGGAGACGAAATCGAAGGCGCCGAGCTTCAGCGCCCGCACCGCCGACTCGACGTTACCGTGGGCGGTGATGACCGCGACCGGCAGTGCGGCGCGGTTCTCCTGGATCCACGCGACCAGCTCGAGCCCGTCGCCGTCGGGCAGGTGCATGTCGGTGAGGCATAGATCGAAGCGCTCGGCCCGCAGCAGCCGCTGCGCGCTGCCGAGATCGCCCGCGGTGCGGGTCTTGAGGTTCATCCGACTCAACGTCAGGCTGACGAGCTCGAGCAGATCCGGCTCGTCGTCGACCACCAGTACCGCTGGCTGATCGTCGCCGCTGCGCTCGGCTGCCAGTACCTCGCTCATCTCGCACCCCCGCGGCGCGGGTCGGCAAACACCAGTCTGAAAACGCTCCCGCCACCCGCGCGCGCCTCGTAGAGCAGCGTCGCACCGTTGCTTTGCGCGAGCTCGCGCGCCAGGAACAGGCCGAGGCCGGTGCCCTGGCCACCGCCGCCGCTGAAGAACGGCTCGAAGATCCGCTCGAGCAGCTCGGGTGGCACGCCGCCGCCGCGATCGGCGACCTCGAGAAACGGACGCACGCGAGCCGGAGTCCGCCCGTATCGTATCTCGATGGCCTGCTGCGGGTCGTCGCGCACCGCGTGGCGGAGCGCGTTCTCACAGAGGTTCCACAGGATCTGACGCAGCTGGTCGGGGTCGACCCGCACTTCGATCCCCGGGCTCGCGGCACTCACACTGAGGCGGGCGCGCGGCCAGGGCATGGTCTCGCAGAACTCCTGGTGGAACTCCTGCAGCCAGGCTGCGAGCGGCAGCAGCTCGAGCCGTGCGGGCTCGCGGCGTGCGAGGCGCTGCACATTGCCGATGATGGCGCTCACGCGCTCGGCGTTGCTGCGGATGATCTCGGTGAGCCGCCGATCATCGCTGGCGAGACTCGGAGATTCGGCGAGCAGCTGGCCGGCGTGGCTCATGGCGCCGACGGGATTACGGATCTCGTGCGCAATGCTGGCACTCAAGCGCCCGAGCGCTGCGAGCTTTGCCTGCTGTACGCGCTCCTCGATCAGGCTGGTGTCCTCGAGAACGATGAGCACCGGTCCGGGGTTGGCCGTCCCGAGCGGAGCGAAGTGGGCGCGAATGACACGCGCACCGTCGGCGGCCACGAAGGTTGCTTCGGCGGGGGCCGCCGCGCGGGTGTCGCCGCCACCCTTGCGCCACGATTCGAGAAGAAACAGCAGCCGCGGGGAGGCCTCGCCGACCAGGGCATCCGGGTAGGCATTCTGGTCGCCGAGAATCTCGGCCGCGGACTCGTTGATGAGACGGATGCGGTCGCCCGCATCGACCACCAGAATGCTCTCACGCAGGTGCTGCACGACGTACTGCGACAGTTGCGCCATGTTGGCGAGATCGACTTCCTGGCGTCGCACCAGCGCTTCGCTCTCGCGCAGGCGGTCGGCGACCGGCCAGGTGGCGAAGGCGACCACGAACAACAGGAAGCCAACCCCCCCGGCGATCACATAGTCGGTCGCCGGCGCGCCGTCTGCGACGCCCACGAACACCTGCGGCACCAGCACGGCGAGCGCCGCCACCGCGGCGATCAGCAGTGCATCGCGCCGCGCGGCGAGCACCGTGAGCGCCAGCACGGGCAGCACGAGCAGGATCGCCAGGCCGCTCTCCACACCGCCGCTCGCATACAGAATGAGTCCGATCGCGAGCGCATCGACCGTCGCGTTGACCAGCGTCACGATCCGCAGGCTCGACCAATGCAGCCGCCGGGCGATGACGAGCAACAGTGCCGCGGTCAGGTAGGCCAGGCAGGCCGCAACGAACAGCGACGGTCGCGCGGTGTTGAGACTCCAGCCCGGGCCGGCGAAGAACTGCATCGCGAGCAGCAGCAGCGGCACCAGCAGCCGGTAGAGATTGAGGAGCCCGATCACGCGCCAGGCGAGATCGCTCGGGGTCACGAAGGGAGCGGCGGCAGTGGCCGGCGTTGCGGGCACGCGTGTGGGCGAGGTGTTGGACGCTAAGGGCCGGGACTCTAGCATCTTCGCCTGCGGCGGGAACGCGACTCCGATCGCAGGGCGGGCGCGCTGGTCTGCCATGGTCGCGCGCCGGCCGCATTGGCGGCTGCGCGCTGGCCTTGCACAGGCGGTTTCGAGGAAAATGCGCGCTTTACACGCGCGTTACACGCGACGGGCGGACACGGTGAACCTGCACGAGTATCAGGCCAAAGACCTCTTTCGCAGCTACGGCATCCCGGTCCCGCCGGGCAAGATCGCGGCAAGCCCGGAGGAGGCCGCCGAGGCGGCCCGCTCCCTCGGCGGGACAGTGTGGGTCGTCAAGGCGCAGGTGCATGCCGGCGGACGCGGCAAGGCGGGCGGAGTGAAGCTCGCACGCGACCTCGATGCCGTGCGGGCTGCGGCCGCAGGCATGCTCGGCAAGCGACTGGTCACGGCGCAGACCGGCCCCGACGGGCTGCCGGTCGAGCGGGTCTATGTTGAATCGGGGTCGGATATCGCGCGCGAGATCTATCTGTCGCTGACGCTCAATCGTGAGCGCGGGCGCATCGCCCTGATCGCCTCGGCGGCCGGCGGCATGGAGATCGAGGAGGTCGCGCGGCAGACACCCGAGCGCATCCTTAGCGCGGTCGCGCATCCGGCGGAGGGGCTTGCGGCACATCAGGCACGCGAGATCGGCTTTGCTCTGCGACTGGGTGCGCCGCTGATCGCCGCCTTCCAGTCACTCGCGTTGGCGCTCTACCGACTGTACGTCGGGAAGGACCTGACCCTGGTCGAGGTGAACCCGCTGATCGTCACGCGCAGCGGGGCGCTGCTCGCCCTCGATGCCAAGATCAACGTGGACGGCAGCGCCTTGTTCCGCCATCCCGAGCTCGCGGAGCTGCGCGATCCGAGCCAGGAAGACCCGATGGAGCGGCGCGCGGCCGAGCACGACCTCAATTACGTATCCCTCGATGGCAACATCGCCTGCATGGTGAACGGCGCGGGATTGGCGATGGCGACCATGGATCTCATCAAACTGCACGGCGGCGAGCCGGCGAACTTCCTCGATGTCGGCGGCGGGGCGACCAGCGAGCGCGTCACCGCGGCGTTCGAGCTGATTCTTTCCAACTCGCGGGTGCGCGCGGTGCTGGTCAACATTTTTGGTGGCATCGTGCGCTGCGACCTGATCGCCGACGGCATCATCAACGCGGTGAAGAAGGTCGGCGTGCGGGTGCCGGTGGTGGTGCGGCTCGAGGGAACCAACGCCACCGAGGCGCGCGCGATGCTCGCCGCCAGCGGGCTGCACATCACGCCGGCCGCGGATCTCACGGATGCGGCGCGCAAGGTGGTCGCGCTCGCGGCAGGAGGCCGGGCATGAGCATTCTCGTCAACCGGCACACCCGCGTGATCTGCCAGGGCTTCACCGGCAAGCAGGGCACCTTTCACTCGCAGGCCGCGCTCGCCTACGGTACCCAACTGGTGGGCGGGGTGACTCCCGGACGCGGCGGGCAGCAGCATCTGGGACTCCCGGTATTCGACACCGTGAAGGAGGCCGTGCGCGCGACCGGCGCCACCGCCAGCATGATCTACGTGCCGGCCTCGGGCGCCGCAGATTCGATTCTCGAGGGGGCGGATGCGGGCCTCGAGCTCGTCGTGTGCATCACCGAAGGCGTGCCGGTGAACGACATGATCCGTGTGAAGGCGGTGCTCGCGGGCGGAGCGACCCGCCTCGTCGGTCCCAACTGCCCCGGAGTCATCACACCCGGGCAGTGCAAGCTCGGCATCATGCCGGGCTTCATCCACAAGCCGGGCACGATCGGCATCGTCTCGCGCTCGGGGACGCTCACCTACGAGGCGGTCTTTCAGACCACTCACATCGGGCTCGGGCAGAGCAGCTGCGTCGGCATCGGCGGCGACCCGGTGCGCGGCATGGGCTTCATTGACGTGCTGGAGCTGTTCGAGCGCGATCCTGGTACCCACGGCATCATCCTGGTCGGGGAGATCGGCGGCAGCGACGAGGAAGCCGCGGCGCGCTACATCCGCGACTTCGTCCGCAAACCGGTGGTCGCCTACATCGCCGGCGTGACCGCACCGCCCGGCAAGCGCATGGGGCACGCCGGCGCCATTGTCGCGGGTGGCCGGGGCACGGCGGCCGAAAAGTACGCCGCTTTCGAGGCGGCCGGCGTACGCACCGTGAAGTCTCCTGCCGAGCTCGGCGCCGCGATCGATGCACTGTTGCGCCGGCGCCGGGGGCGCGTGTCGTCGGAGGCTCCACAGCGCCGCACGGCGCAGCGAGCCGGCACGGCGCAGCCGGCAGCGCGGCAAGCCAAGTCCGCGAAGAGCGCCGGCCGCCGGGGGCAGCCGGTCCGCTCCGGCTCGCCGCGCCGCGAGGCCCGCAGCGGTTCGCGGCGTGCGCGGCGCGCCTCGGGGAGCAAGCGGCGCTGACTCATGAAAGAATAGCGGCCGTGACTGCCGGCACCACGCGCCGCGAGATACGCGCATCAGCGAGGCGCGGATGAGTGAGTCGCTCAAGATCGCGCTGGCGCAAATCAACCTCCTGGTGGGAGACGTGCGCGGCAACGCCCAGCTGGTCATTGCCAGTGCGCAGCGCGCACGCTCCGAGCTCGCGGCGGATCTGGTGCTGTACCCCGAGCTCACCCTGAGCGGCTACCCGCCGGAGGATCTGCTGTTCCATCGCGGGTTCCGCCGGCAGGTCGAGGCGGGACTGGCGCAGGTGCGCGCTGCTTCGACCGAGACTGCCCTCATGGTCGGATTCCCGGAGTACACCCGGGCCGGCATCTTCAACGCCGCGGCGCTGCTCAAGTCCGGGGAGATCGTCGCGATTCACCGCAAGGCCGAGCTGCCGAACTACAAGGTGTTCGACGAGAAGCGCTATTTTCAGCCCGGCAATCAGCCGACGGTCGCGGACTGCAACGGTTTCAAGGTCGGACTGCTGGTGTGCGAGGACATCTGGCAGGCGGAAGCCGCGCAGCTCGCGCGCGCCGACGGTGCGCAGCTGCTCACGGTCATCAACGCCTCGCCATACGAGATTCACAAGCAGCGCGAGCGCGAGGACATCGCCCGGGTCCGCACGCGCGACGTCGGTCTGCCGCTCGCCTACGTGAATCTCGTCGGCGGTCAGGACGAGCTGGTGTTCGACGGCAACTCCTTCGTCATGAATGCGCAGGGCGAGGTGGTGATGCGCGCGCCGCCCTTCGAGGAGGGCACCTGGGTGGTCGAGTTCGTGCGCGGCGCCGACGGCAAGGTCGCGCCACGGCCGGGAGTCGTGGCGCCGGAGCTGTCAGACGAGGCGAGTGTCTATCGGGCGCTCGCGCTCGGAGTGCGCGACTACGTGCGCAAGCACGGCTTTCCCGGAGTCGTGATCGGGCTTTCCGGCGGCGTCGATTCGGCACTTACGCTCGCGATCGCCGTCGACGCGCTCGGCAAGGACAGCGTGCAGGCGGTGATGATGCCCTCGCGCTACACCTCGCCGATGAGTCTCGCTGATGCCGAACAGCAGGCGCGCACGCTCGGCGTGAAATACAGCGTGCTGCCGATCGAGGGCATGTTCGAGGCGACGCTCGCGACCCTCAGGGACGAGTTCGCCGGCCGCCCGGCGGATGCGACCGAAGAGAACATCCAGTCGCGTTGCCGCATGCTGCTGCTGATGGGGCTGTCGAACAAGACCGGGCGGATGCTGCTCACCACCGGCAACAAGAGTGAGACCGCGGTCGGATACGCGACGCTCTACGGCGACATGGCCGGCGGCTTCGCGCCGATCAAGGACTGCAGCAAGCAGCTCATCTACCGCCTGGCGAAGTACCGCAATTCGCTCAGCCCCGTCATCCCGGAGCGCGTGATCGAGCGGGCGCCGTCGGCGGAGCTGCGGCCCGGGCAGAAGGATTCCGACTCACTGCCCCCCTACGAAGTGCTCGACCCGATCCTCGAGGCGTTCATCGAGGGGGATCTGTCGGTGGACGAGATCGAGGCGCGGGGTTTCGATCGTGCCACCATCGGCCGGGTGCTCGATCTGGTGAAGCGCAACGAGTACAAGCGCCGGCAGGCGCCGCCCGGCGTGCGCGTCAGCCGCCGCGCCTTCGGACGCGACTGGCGTTATCCGATCACCAGCGGCTATCGGCGCTGAGGCGCCGCGGCGCGCGCTACCAGAACCGCCACCAGGACTTCTTGACCTCGGCCTGTAGCGTCCGCACGTCGCTCGAGTAATTGGCGGCGTACACCTCGCGCGTCTCCGAGGCGAGCGGCGGCAGGTCAAGCCGGTCGTAGCATTGGATCAGGATCTCGAGCGCCTCGCGCACCGACGGCGAGCCGTCGTACTCCTCGATCGCGTTGCGGGCACGCTGGGCGGCGGCGACGTAGGCGCCGCGCTTGTAGTAGTAGCGCGCCACGTGCACTTCGTAGCTCGCCAGCCGGTCGCGCAGGTACACCATGCGCTGCAGCGAGTCATGCGCGTACTCGCTCTTCGGGTACTGCTCGACCACCGTCTTGAAGGCGGCGAAGGACTTGCGGGCCGTGCTCGGCGGGCGCTTGCTGAGATCGGCGTGGAACACTCGCTCGATCGCGTTCGGGGTGCGCTCGAAGTCGACCAGCCCCTTGAGGTACCAGGCGTAGTCGACCCGCGGATGGGTCGGGTTCTCGCGGACGAAGGTGTCGGCGGCGTCGATCGCCGACTCGTTCTCGCCGGCGCGGTAGTATGCATAGATCAGGTCGAGTCGCGCCTGGCGCGCCTCGTCGGTGAACGGAAAGCGCGCCGTCAGCTGCTCGTAGGTCTTGATGGCGTTGTTGAAGTCGTACGAATCGAGACTCTTGTGGGCTTTCTTGTAGAGCGCCTCGGGCGTTACCTTCTTGTCCTCTTTTTTCGGGTGCGTGTGGCAGCCGGACACGGCCAGCAGGCCGATGCAGAGCGCGATCAGGCCGCCGCGCACCGGTCCCGACAGGAACATCTGGAAAAGGCCTCTGTTTGGGTGTGCGACGTCCACGTCCGGCGAGTATAGCGAATCCTCCGCCGGGGCTTGCCACGGCGGGCGGGCCGCCGCAATTCCGTGCGCACGCCTTCACCCTGGCGCCGGCCGTCGCCGGACTGCGCTTCGATCAGGCCCTGGCGCGGGCGTTGCCGCAGTATTCGCGCGCGCGTCTCAAGGAGTGGATCGATTCGGGCGCGGTCGAGGTCGACGGCCGGTCGTTGCGCGCCAAGGACCGGGTGCGGGGCGGCGAGCGCGTGCGAATCCGCGCACTGCTTGCCGCGCAGACGGCGGTCGAGGCCGAGCCCATCCCACTGACGGTGGTGCATCGGGACAGGTTGCTGTTCATCATCGACAAGCCCGCCGGGCTCGTGGTGCATCCCGGCGCGGGCCACGCGCACCATACGCTGCAGAACGCGCTGCTCGCGCTCGATCCGCGGCTCGCCCTCGTGCCGCGCGCGGGACTGGTACACCGCCTCGACAAGGACACCAGCGGGCTGCTGGTGGTGGCGCGCACTCCGGAAGCGCACACGGCACTGGTCGCGGCGCTCGCGGCGCGACAGATTTCGCGTGAGTACCTGGCGGTCTGCAGCGGCGTGATGACCGCCGGCGGGACGGTGGACGAGCCCATCGGGCGGCACCGCACGGTGCGCACCCGCATGGCCGTACGAGCCGACGGACGGGAGGCCATCACGCACTACCGCATCGAGGAGCGCTTCGGTGCGCATACGCTCGTGCGCGTGACGCTCGAGACCGGCCGCACGCACCAGATCCGCGTGCATCTTGCCTACGTGGGCTTCCCCGTAGTCGGCGACCCGGTGTACGGCGGGCGCCGGCGTGTGCCGGCCGGTTGCCCGCCGCGCGTCGCCGAGGCGCTGCGCAGTTTCCCGCGCCAGGCGCTGCATGCCGCCCGGCTGGCACTGGCCCACCCCCGCACCGGACGCGAGTTGCAGTTCGAGGCTCCACTGCCGGAGGACATGCGGCGACTCATCGACGTGCTGGCGGCCGATCAAGCGTGAAAAACCCACCGGCATCCATCGAGATCCTCACCCCCGAATGGCCGGCGCCCCCGCAGGTACGTGCTGCCTGCACGCTGCGCGCCGGCGGTGCGAGCAAACCGCCCTACGACACCTTCAACCTCGGTGCACACGTGGGCGATGACCCACAGGCCGTGGCGCACAACCGCGGCGTTCTCAACCCCGCGCTTCGCCTGCCGGCGGAGCCGGCCTGGATGGAGCAGGTGCATGGTATCGAGGTGCTCGATCTGGACTCGCCAGGCTCTGCAGCGCGCGCCGCCGGCGCAGACGCCGCCTTCACTCGCCTGGAGGGGAAGGTTTGCGTGGTGCAGATCGCGGACTGCCTGCCGGTGCTCCTCAGCGCTCGCGATGGCTCGGTGGTTGCCGCGGCACACGCCGGCTGGCGGGGGCTCGCAGCGGGTGTGCTGGAAGCCACCGTGCACCGGCTCGCCATCGATCCGCGAATGCTGATCGCGTGGCTCGGGCCTGCCATCGGGCCGGCGCACTTCGAGGTCGGGGAGGAAGTGCGCCGCGCTTTCCTCGCGCACGATACAGCCGCTGCCGGCGCGTTCGTCGCCAACGAACGTGGCCGCTGGCAATGCGATCTGCCGGCTCTCGCCCGGGCGCGACTCAGCGCGCTTGGTGTCTCCGCGGTGTCCGGCGGCAGCTGGTGTACGTACGCCGATCCGGCACGCTTCTTCTCTTACCGGCGCGACGGGCGTTGCGGGCGCATGGCCGCACTGATCTGGCGGGAAGCTTGGCAGTGACATCGCTCCTTACCATCATGCTGTTCGCCGCATTCGGCGGGATTGCGAGCGCGGCGTTCGCCATCGTGTTTCTGTGGGTGCGCGAGGAGCACAGCGCTGTCATCCTTCCGCACTTCGTCAGTTTCGCGACGGGCGCGCTGCTCGGCGCGGCGCTGCTCGCACTGCTGCCTGAAGCCATCGCTCAGGCCGGAGCAGAAGGGGCGCACGCCATCGGCCTGACGCTGGTCAGCGGGCTCGGCGTGTTTTTCGTGATCGAGAAACTGGTGCTCTGGTGGCACGCGCACGCGCACGTGCACGGCGCGGGCGCCGCGGTCTGCCCCCAGCACGCCGACGACGCATCTGCGACTCACGCGCCGCACCGGCCGCGGCTGGAGGCCGGTCACGCCCACGATGACGCCCGCGACCGCGCCTCGGGCGTGCTGGTGCTGGTCGGTGACAGCCTCCACAATGCGCTCGATGGCGCGCTGATCGCCGCAGCCTTCCTCGGAAGTTTTCAGCTCGGTGTGCTCACGACACTCGCGGTCGCGGCCCACGAAGTCCCGCACCGCGTCGGCGATTTCGCCATCCTGGTCCAGGCGGGGCTGTCACGCCCGCGGGCGTTGCTGCTCAACCTCGCCACCGGGGTCGCCTCGGTGCTCGGCGCAATCGTGGCGTACTTTGCTTTGCGGGAGACGCAACGCGAGCTGCCGTACGCGCTGGCCTTTGCCGCGGCCGGCTTTCTCTACATCGCCGTCGCCGGTCTCATCCCGGGGCTCCATCGGCGCGCAGATCCGCGCACGAGCGCGACCCAGGTGATTCTGATCGCAGCGGGCATCGCGGTGATCGCCGGCGCGGAGCGCCTCGCGGGGCAATGATGGTGCGAATGAGCAGCCCCTCACAAAGCCTGGATTGCGGATCTTGCTAGCATTTAACCTGAGCAACGGGATGCTGACGGCGGTTACGAGGCAATGCTGAAGTGGTTGAAGGCTAGTGAGGCCACGCAGGTCGGCACAGCGTTGGCCGACAATGTCGTGCTGCAGACCCCGCTGGGTTCGGCGGTGCGTGACAAGGGCACCAGGCCTGCGGCCAAGGAAAGAGAGCTGCAGAAGTTCCTGCAGAAGTTCCTGCAGCGCGTGGACCGCGACACGCGTGCTCTGCAACTGAACTTCTTCAAGAGAGCCAAGCTCGCAAACTCCTTCAAGTGGCGGCTGCTCGAGAAAGGCGTCGAAAAGGAGATCGTCAACGAGCTGACCCAGGCGCTGGTCCTGCGTCTCACCAGGGGTCACGGCAAGGCGGTGCCCGGCGACAAGTCCGTCGCAGCACCGAATGGGCGCGCTGGCATGCGCAACGCCGAGGCACTGCTGACTCTGGGCGCCGAACACCTCGCCCGGGACGCTCATATGGAGGCCATGGAGTGTTACCAACAAGTGGTGAATCTCGATCCGCGTAATGCCCTGGCGCGCAATGGTCTCGGCATTGCCCTGGCGAAACTCGGACGGTACAGCGAGGCAGAGGATCAACTGCGTCGTGCGATCGGACTCAGGCCTGGTTTTCCGGAGGCCCATTACAATCTTGGCGGCGTCCTGCAATCGACCGGCCGTTTCCCCGAATCCGAAATGCCGCTGCGGCGCGCTCTGAAGTTGAAGCCAGCCTATGTAGACGCGCGGGTCAGTCTCGGCATGAGTCTCGTCCTGCTGGGGCGTCTGGGGGAGGCCAGAGAGTGCTATGAGCAGGTCCTCCGTTCGATGCCCCGCAATGCGCAGGCACTGGTTGGCATCGGGCAGATCGAGTCGCTCAACGGGCATTTTGAGGCGGCGGAGGGCGCGTACCGCGGCGCTCTCGATGTCGACGCGAGGCTGTCGTACGCCTGGGCGGGGCTCGTCGCCCTGCGCAAGATGACCCCCGCGGATGGCGCCTGGCTCAAGCACGCGGAGGAGATCGTTGCCGCCGGCCTCGGCCCGATCGACGAAGCCACTTTGCGCTTCGCGATGGGCAAGTATTGCGATGATGTCGGAGATTTTGCGCGGGCCTTCCGCAACTACGAGCGCGCCAACGCTTTGCAGAGAACGCGCTCGCCGCCCTACGATGCAGCCGAGCGCTCGCGCTTCGTCGATGCCCGGGTGAAGACGTACACCCGCGAGACGCTTGCGCAAGCGCGCGCGGCCGGCTCGGAGTCCGAGCGCCCGGTGTTCGTCGTCGGCATGCCACGCTCGGGGACCTCGCTCGTCGAGCAGATCATCGCATCGCACCCCTCTGCGCATGGCGCCGGAGAGCTGGAATTCTGGACTGCCGTCATTCGCAAGCACGAAGGCGCCATCCGCGCCGGCGTGCTCGATGAATCGCTGCGCAGGAGACTGGCAGCGCAGTATCTGCAGGTTCTGACGGGGCAATCGCGGGACGCGCTGCGCGTGGTCGACAAGGCGCCGATCAATTCCGAGTACCTGGGGCTGATCCACTGCGTATTCCCTCGCGCACGCATCATCTACCTGCGCCGGGACCCGATCGATACCTGCCTGTCCTGTTACTTCCAGCAGTTCTCGCCACTGATGAATTACTCCACCGATCTGTCGAACCTGGCGCACTACTACCGTGAGCACCGGCGGTTGATGGCGCACTTGCGGAGCTTGCTGCCGCCGGAGGCGCTGCTCGAAGTCCCTTACGCGGATTTGATCGCGCACCAGGAGAAATGGACTCGCAGGATCCTGGATTTTGTCGGCCTGCCCTGGGACGCGCACTGCCTGGATTTCCACATGACCGCACGCCCCGTGAACACGGCGAGCGTCTGGCAGGTGCGCCAGAAGATCTATACCAGCTCGGTCGGACGCTGGCGCAACTACCAGAAATTCATCGGTCCGCTGCTTGATCTCAGGGACACGGACTTCTGAGCGCCAGCCGCGCTTGACGCCGCAAGGCAGCAATTCCATGTAACCGGTGCACGAGCGGCAATTCGGACTCCCAAGGTCCCCGCTTCGCCGATCCGTGAGCGGCTTCACGAGCGATCGGTGGGAGCTTACATAAGCTGCCGGCTACCGTTGGCCGGCCCGGAACTGCGTACGATGCCCAATCTCGACAACACCCGCCGAAGATTCCTGCTCGGCATCTTCGTGGTCTCCGGGTTCACGGGACTCATCTACGAGTCGATCTGGTCGCACTATCTCAAGCTGTTTCTCGGGCATGCGGCCTACGCCCAGACACTGGTGCTGGCGATCTTCATGGGCGGCATGGCGCTCGGATCCTGGCTGGTATCGCGCTACGGCGCGCGGGTGCGGCGGTTGTTGTGGGGATACCTGCTGGTCGAAGCGGTCATCGGCGTGCTGGGTGTCCTGTTCCACCGCGTGTTCGTCGCGGCCACCGAGGTTTCTTTCGCAACCGTCATTCCGGCGCTGTCCAGCGCAGTGGCGATCAACCTCTACAAGTGGTCACTGGCGACGCTCCTGGTGCTGCCGCAGTCGGTGCTGCTGGGAATGACTTTCCCTTTGATCAGCGGCGGCATCATCCGCCGCTGGCCGGAGCGCGCCGGCGAGACGCTGTCCGTCCTTTACTTCACCAACAGCCTCGGGGCTGCGCTCGGCGTTCTCGTCAGCGGGTTCGTGCTGATCGCGCTCGTCGGCCTGCCGGGCACGACCCTGTCGGCGGGGCTGCTCAATATTGCGCTGGCGCTCGCAGTCTGGCTGGCCGTTCGCCGTCAGAGCGAGCCCGCGGCAGCCTCGCCGGTGGCGCCGGCCGCGCCAGCGGCCGGCCGCGACGCGGTGGCAAGGTGGTTCGTCACCGCGGCGTTCCTGACCGGCGCTGCCTCATTCATGTACGAGCTGGGCTGGATCCGCATGCTGAGTCTCGTGCTCGGCAGCTCGACGCACTCCTTCGAGCTGATGCTGAGCGCGTTCATCTTCGGACTGGCGTTCGGCGGACTCTACGTGCGCAAGCGCATCGAGCGCATCCGGGATGCGGAGGGATACCTGGGCACGATCATGCTCGCGATGGGGTTGCTGGCCGCGCTCACCGTGCCGACCTGCAACCTCATGTATGACTTCATGTCCTGGACGCTGCGGACTTTCGCGCCGACGGACAGCGGCTACGTCGGTTTCAACACGGTGAGCCAGGCGATCGCCATGCTGGTCATGTTCCCGACGACCTTTTGCGCCGGCATGACGCTCCCGGTGCTCACGCATGCGCTCATGCGCCGGGGTACGGGCGAAAAAGCGATCGGCGTCATTTACGCCGCCAACACTTTCGGTGCCATTGCCGGAGTGCTGCTCGCCGTTCACGTATTGATGCCGCTGATCGGCGTCAAGGGCGTCATTCTGACCGGTGCGGCCATCCACATCGCTCTCGGATTGTCGCGCCTCCTGCGGCGCTACCTGCGGCAGCCGGCAATCGCCTTTGCGATGGCGCTGAGCGTCGTTGCATTCGGTCTCATCTGCGCTTTCGGCAGAATCGATCCGCTGCGTGTCGCCTCGGGAGTCTACCGCTTCGGGCGTGCCATCCTGCCACCGGGCTCCAGGGTGATCTATCTGCGGGACGGGAAGACTGCGACGATCACCGTGGCCCAGGAGTTCGGGACAACCGTCATCGCCACGAACGGCAAACCGGATGCGGGCGTCCGCATGGGACCGGGCGCACCGTCACCCGATGAGCCGACCATGCTGCTGGCGGCGGCGGTCCCCCTCAGCCTGCACCCGGGGGCGGCGCGGGTTGCGAATATCGGCTTCGGCTCGGGCCTGACGAACCACGCGCTGCTCGCAAGCCCGCGACTGCAGCGGCTGGATTCGATAGAGATCGAGCCGATGGTCGTCGAGGGGGCGCGCCAGGGTTTCGATGCGCGCATCCATGACGTATTCGAGGATCCGCGCATTCACATCGTCTATGAGGACGCCAAGACGTTCTTCGCGGCTTCGCGCGAGCCATACGACCTCATCGTCTCCGAACCCTCGAACCCGTGGGTGAGCGGCGTCGCGACGCTGTTCTCCGACGAGTTCTACGGCCGCATCGTTCACTACCTGCGGCCTGATGGCTACTTCGTACAGTGGGTACAGATCTACGAGACAGATATCCAGATCGTGTCCTCGATCGTCAAGGCTCTGTCGCGCCACTTCGGCGCGTACGCGATTTACAACGCCAACGATTTCGACATTCTCATCGTGGCGACGCGCGGGGGATCCCTGGCGGCTCCGAGCGAGCAAATTCTCCAGTGGCCACAGATGCGTGCCGAGCTCGAGCGGATCGGCGTACAGTCGGTGGCCGACCTGCAGTCGCGGCTGATCGGGGACCAGCGCGTGCTCGAGCCGCTGTTCAGCACCGTGCCGGCACCGGTGAATTCCGATTTCTTTCCCTTCGTGGATCTCAATGCGCCGCGCATGCGCTTCCTGCACCACGACGCGAACGAGCTCCCAGGGCTCACCCTGCTGTCCATTCCTTTTCTAGACCTGCTGCGCGACGGCTCGCCCGAGGTCGCTACGTTGGAACCGTTGCGGCAAAGCACGCTTGCCCGCGACGCCCGCGTGCGGCGGGCGCTCGCCATACGCCAGGCCTTGTCGAGTGGCCGCCTGGAAGGCCTGGCAGGAGCCGGCGCGGTCAATGTGATGCTGCTGCGCGCGACCGCGGCACAGTGCGCCGATCCTCAGGCCCGGGATACCTGGAAGACGGCCGTGCGCGGCATCGGCGCAATGACCTCCGCCTACCTGAGTCCGACAGAGCTCGCCGATGTCTGGAGCAGCGTCAGGTCGCTGCCCTGCTACCGCGACACGAGCGGGCCGCACAAGGTCTGGGCCGACCTGCTGGCGGCGGTGGCAGCGCGAAATGCCGCGGAGACGGTGCGACTCGGTGCGCCGCTGCTGGAGACGGACTCCGCGCTTTCGAAGGATGAGCGAACCTATCTGGCGACGGTGCTGGCCGCAGGCTATGTTCGCCTGGGCCAGTTGCCGCAGGCGCGCGAGCTGCTCGTATCGCACTGGCAGCAGCTCGATCACAGCGGAGAGTTCGGGCTCCCCCTCACCGAGCTGCTGGCGCTCGCGGCGGAGGGGAAACTGGTGGTGGCGGGAAGGTGAGCGCGTAAGGCGAAGCATGTCGACCGCGGTCGCACTGATCGACGAAGGCAACGCACTCGAGGAACAGGGACGGGTCGCCGATGCCATGGCGCGTTACGACGCTGCCGTGCAGGCGGACCCGCGATGCGCGCGAGCGCACCTGAACCGGGGCAACGTTCTGCTCGCGGGTGGGCGGATCGAGGAGGCTCGCAGCGCGTATGAACGCGCCATAGCCAGCGATCCGAACTACGCGGCAGCCCACTTCAATCTCGGCAACCTCCTTTATCGGGCCGGCGAATGGGACCGCGCTTCCCAGAGCTACCAGGCTGCCATCGACCTCAAGCCGGACTTCGCAGACGCGTTCGTGGCGCTGGGCAATGCGCTCGACAGCCTGGGACGTACTGCCGAAGCAATCGCGAGCTACCAGCGCGCCCTCGCCATCAACCCCACCGACGCCGGGGCGCATTTCAATCTCGCTCTGCTGAACATGACCGAGGGCCGGCACGAACAGGCCGTCGATATCCTGCGTACGGCCATCGACCTCCGGCCTGACTACGTCGAGGCACATCATGCCCTGGGCAAGTTGTTGACCAGCCTGGGTCGGCTCGATGTCGCCGAAACAAGCCTGCAACACGCGATGTCTCTCGACCCGGAATCGGAGGAAATTCTCGCCAGCCTGGCTGCGGTCCTCATGGCGCGCGGCAGGGCCGCGCAGGCAGTGGAGCTGGCAATGCGCCGCCTCGAGCAGGCGCCGACGTGGAATACCAAACTGGTCTTTGCCAATTCTGTCGCGCGCACGCGCTTCGCCGTCAACGACCCGGGAATCCGCGCAGCCCTCACCGTCGCCATCACCGAACCATGGGGAGTTCCCTTCCAGCTGTGCCGGCCCGCACTCAGTCTGATCATGCTCGACCCGAGGATTGCGGCCTGGGTCGGCGTCGTCAACGAAAAGTGGCCCGCACGCCCGCCCAAGGAGGAGTTATTCGATAAGGAGGGCCTGTCCCACCTGGCTGCCCACACGCTGCTGCATGCGGTGCTGCAAGCCGCTCCCGTGAGCACCCTCGAATTCGAGCGTTTCCTGACCGCCGCACGCCACGTCCTGCTCGAGACTGCATCGAGCGAGCAACCGCCGGACGCTTCCGACCTTGCGGCGCTGCCGTTCTATGCCGCGCTCGCGCAGCAATGCTTCATCAACGAGTACATTTTCGATCTCGATGCGAGCGAGCAGGCCGCAGCCGCCGCCTGCCGCACGAGGTTATTGGCACTGCTGGACACCAGTGCAGCGCTGCCGCCACTGCTGCTGGTCGCCGTGGCCGCTTATTTCCCGCTGCACGGCCTGCCGGAACCCCAGCGGCTTCTTGCCGCGGATCAGCAGGGGCCGGTTCAGGAGGTGCTGCGCCAACAGGTTGCCGAACCGCTGGAAGAGCACAAGCTGCGCGCTGCTGTCCCATCCCTGACCGCAATCACTCACGGCGTCTCGGAGAAAGTGCGTGACCAGTACGAACAAAACCCCTACCCGCGCTGGGTGAAACTGCCGAGACATATCCCGACGCTGGACTTCAATAGCGATTTGCGGCGAACGTTTCCGCTCGCGCCGTTTACGCCATTGCAAGCTGGCAGCGAGCCGCAGATGTTGATCGCCGGGTGCGGCACTGGCAGTCAGCCGATCCTTACTGCCCAGAGATTCCGCGGTGTTCGCATGCTGGCGGTGGACCTCAGCTTGAACAGCATCGGCTATGCCATACGAAAAACGCAGGAGATCGGCTTCAAGGGCATCGAGTATGCCCAGGCCGACATTCTGAAGCTCGGCGAGATCACGCGCACCTTTGACATCATCGCGTGCGTTGGGGTGCTGCATCATCTGGCTGACCCGTTCATGGGCTGGAGAATTCTGCTGTCGCGACTACGCCCCGGCGGCTTCATGAATCTGGGTTTTTACAGCCGCATTGCCCGACGGCACGTGGCCACAGCGCGCGAGTTCATCGCGTCGCGCGGTTACGCAAGCACACCCGAAGACATTCGCCGTCTCCGCCGCGACCTGGCCACGCTCGACGCTGGTGGGGAGTTGGAATGGTTGAGCAAGGCTCCTGACTTCTATGCGACCAGCGACTGTCGCGATTTGCTCTTCCATGTGCAGGAGCATTGCCTGACGCTCGATCAGATCGAGTCATTCCTCGACGAGTCCGGGCTGCGCTTCATCGGCTTCGAGCTGGATCCCAAGCAGCTGCACGAGTACCGGACTCGCTTTCCCGGCGATCCGGCCGGAATGAATCTGCGCAACTGGGCGCGCTTCGAGGCCGACAATCCCGATACGTTCATCGGGATGTACCAGTTCTGGGTTCAGAAGCCCACCAGCCACTGAGCGCGGGGCCAGCCGCTCGAGCGCTACACCGGCGCCTGGACCACGGCGAAGCCGCCCGGGTGCACTTCGACCCGCCGCGGACTACGCTAGGACATGGGGCGCAGGGGACTGCCTCGCAGCCCCTTGAAGCCGCTGCTTTTATCCCCACAAAAACCGGGCAGTTAGGTCTGAGGCTTACTTCCCATGCGCATGGACAAACTCACCAGCCGGTTCCAGCAGGCGCTGGCCGACGCCCAGTCGCTCGCGCTTGGGCGCGATCACCAGTTCATGGAGCCCGCCCACGTCCTGCTGGCGCTGCTCGACAGCTCCGGCGGCGCCGTGCGGCCGCTGCTCATCAAGGCCGGCGCCGACGTCAACAAGCTGCGCGCGGGACTCCTCGCGCTGCTCGATGGCCTGCCGAAGGTCGAGGGGACGCCGGGGGACATCCACGTCTCGAACGACCTCAACCGGATCCTCAACGTCACCGACAAGCTCGCGCAGCAGCGCGGTGATCAATTCATCTCGAGCGAGCTGTTCGTGCTCGCCGCCTTCGAGGACCGCTCGCTCGCGAAGCTGTTCAAGGAAGCCGGCATGGTGCGCGGCGCCATCGAGAAGGCGATCGAGGAGGTGCGTGGGGGCGAGAAGGTCGCCGACGCGAACGCCGAAGAGAGCCGCCAGGCGCTCGAGAAGTACACCATCGATCTCACCGCGCGCGCCTCCTCCGGCAAGCTCGACCCGGTGATCGGACGCGACGATGAGATCCGCCGCACCATCCAGGTGCTGCAACGCCGTACCAAGAACAACCCGGTGCTGATCGGCGATCCCGGCGTCGGCAAGACCGCGATCGTCGAGGGCCTGGCGCAGCGCATCGTCAATGCCGAGGTGCCTGAAGGGCTCAAGAACAAACGGATTCTCGCGCTCGATCTGGGTGCGCTGATCGCCGGTGCCAAGTTCCGCGGCGAGTTCGAGGAGCGCCTCAAGGGCGTGCTCAACGATCTCGCCAAGCAGCAGGGCCAGATCATCCTGTTCATCGACGAGCTGCACACCATGGTCGGCGCCGGGCGGGCGGAGGGCGCGCTGGACGCCGGCAACATGCTCAAGCCCGCGCTCGCCCGCGGCGAGCTGCACTGCGTGGGCGCGACCACGCTCGATGAGTACCGCAAGTACATCGAGAAGGACGCCGCGCTCGAGCGGCGTTTCCAGAAAGTGCTGGTGGACGAGCCCTCGGTCGAGGACACGATTGCGATCCTGCGCGGACTCAAAGAGCGCTACGAGGTGCATCACAAGGTCGAGATCACCGATCCGGCGATCGTCGCGGCCGCGACCCTCTCGCACCGCTACATCACCGACCGCAATCTCCCCGACAAGGCGATCGACCTGATCGATGAGGCGGCGGCGCGCGTGCGCATGGAGATCGATTCCAAGCCCGAGGCGCTCGACCGGCTCGAGCGGCGCATCATCCAGCTGAAGATCGAGCAGGAAGCGCTGAAGAAGGAGAAGGACGAGGTCTCGCGCAAGCGTCTGGCGACGCTCGAGAGCACGCTCGCCACGCTCGAGAAGGAATACGCCGATCTCGAGGAGGTCTGGAACTCCGAGAAGGCGGCCGTGCAGGGCACGGCGCAGATCCGCGAGGAGCTCGATCGCATGCGCCTCGAGCTCGACGCCGCGCGCCGCGCCGGCAACCTCGGCCGCATGGCGGAGCTGCAGTACGGCAAGATCCCCGAGCTCGAGAAGCGCCTGAGCTCGGCCGAGGTCGCCGAGAACCAGGCGCCGACACTGGTGCGCAACAAGGTGACCGAGGAGGAGATCGCGGAGGTGGTCTCCAAGTGGACCGGGATTCCGGTCGCGAAGATGCTGCAGGGCGAGAAGGAGAAGCTGCTGCACATGGAGGAGGCGTTAGCCAAGCGCGTGGTGGGGCAGGACGAGGCACTGCGCATCGTATCGAACGCCATCCGCCGCACACGGGCCGGGCTCGCGGATCCGCGGCGGCCGAACGGCTCATTCCTGTTCCTGGGTCCCACCGGCGTCGGCAAGACCGAGCTCTGCAAGGCGCTCGCCGAATTCCTGTTCGACACCGAGGAAGCGCTGATCCGCATCGACATGTCGGAGTTCATGGAGAAGCATTCCGTGGCGCGCCTGATCGGCGCGCCGCCCGGTTACGTCGGCTACGAGGAGGGCGGCTATCTCACCGAGGCGGTGCGCCGCCGGCCGTACTGCGTGATCCTGCTCGATGAGGTCGAGAAGGCGCATCCGGACGTCTTCAACGTGCTGCTGCAGGTGCTCGATGACGGCCGCCTCACCGATGGCCACGGTCGCACGGTCGACTTCCGCAACACCGTGATCATCATGACCTCGAATCTCGGCTCGCAGATCATTCAGGAATACGCCGGCGAGAAGAACTACACCAGGATGAAGAGCGCCGTGATGGAGGTGGTGCAGCAGACCTTCCGGCCCGAGTTCATCAACCGCATCGACGACATCGTGGTGTTCCATCCGCTCGGCACCGAGCAGATCCGCGCCATCGTCGACATCCAGCTCATCTACCTGCGTAAGCGGCTCACCGAGCGCAACATGGATCTTACTCTCGATGACAGCGCGCGCGACCTGCTCGGCGAGGCGGGCTTCGATCCGGTGTACGGCGCGCGGCCGCTGAAGCGCGCCATCCAGCAGCAGATCGAGAACCCGCTCGCAGCGCGGATCCTGCAGGGCGAATTCGCGCCGGGCGACCGGATCCGCATCGGCGCCCGCGGCGGCGAGCTCACCTTCAGCAAGGTCGACGAGCGCCGCGGCGGGCGCAGTTGAGACGCAGGTCGCGCACCCGGCCGTGCGGCGGCGCGCGGGGCGGCCGCAGCGCGCGACCCTTCGTTATAATGTTAGTTGTCTGACGACACGGGCGCATCACACCGCATGCCGTTCTACGAATACGAGTGCCAGGCCTGCAAGTACTACACCGAAGTCATGCAGAAGATCTCGGATTCAGCGCTCACCCGCTGCCCCTCGTGCGGCAAGCGCACGCTGAAGAAGCTGGTGTCGGCGCCCGTGTTTCGCCTCAAGGGGAGCGGGTGGTACGAGACCGACTTCAAGTCGGACAAGGAGGGCAGGCGCAACCTGGTCGCCGAGCGCGAGGAGGCCAAGCCCGCCGCCGCCGGCGCGGAGGCGAAAGCCGCAACGAGCGACGACAAGGCGGACAAGCAAGCCAAGCAGCCCAAGGAGGCGAAGGAATCCAAGCCCGCACCGCGCGCAACGGCCACCGACAGCGCCGCGCCAGACCGTGGTCGCGTCAGTGTGCCGGTGAAGGGCGCCGCGCCGGCGCAGCGGCGGCCTGCGCGCCGCGGAGCGCGCCCCGGCTCCAGGCGTCGGCGCTGACATGAACGCCGCCGCCAGCGGGCGCAAGCGGAACCTGCGGCGTTACCTGGTCGCAGGGGTTCTCGTCTGGCTGCCGATCCTCGCCACCGTCGGGGTGGTGACGTTCATGCTCCACATCATGGACCGTACGCTGCTGCTGCTGCCGCCGGCCTACCGGCCGGAGAGACTGGTGGGGTTCCCGCTGCCGGGCTTCGGCGTGGTGTTCGCACTGCTGGTGGTGCTGCTCACGGGGTTGCTGGTGACCAACCTGATCGGCCGGCGACTGGTGGTCTGGGGCGAGGAGCTGCTGAATCGCATCCCGCTGATCGGCACGGTGTACGGCGGGGTGAAAAGCTTCGCCGAGAGCGTGCTGTCCCAGTCGAGCTCCTTTCGCAAGGTGGTGATGGTGGAGTATCCGCGCGCCGGGGCCTGGAGCATCGCCTTCCTCAGCGCGGAGGACGTGCCGGAGGTGAGCGAGAAGCTCGGCGAGCCGCACGCGGCCGTGTATGTCTCGAATGCGTTGAACGCCACGGCCGGCTTCCTGGTGATCGTGCCGCGCCGACAGGTGGTGGAGCTCGACATGTCGGTGGATGCGGCGATGAAAATGATCATCACCTGCGGAGTCGTGGTGCCGCCGGCTCACTCTGCGAAGGCGCTGCCGCACGCCAAGCCTGCGGCCTGAGGATCCATGCAGGCGATGCGCCTTCTGTCGCCGGGTGCCGCGCTCACGCCATCCGACGTGACGCTGCCACCGCCGGCAGCGCATCAGATTCTGATTCGGGTCGAGGCGTGCGGCGTGT
>Ga0307477_10000660_pt1 | contig 34833 bp, 27 predicted proteins | sample atmos_gasesECM2C_FD_203316 | JGI IMG/M metagenome (GOLD analysis project Ga0307477, IMG submission 203316) | Hardwood forest soil microbial communities from Morgan-Monroe State Forest, Indiana, United States - atmos_gasesECM2C_515 | ecosystem: Environmental > Terrestrial > Soil > Temperate...
GAGGTCGCAGGTAGCCCGCAGTTCACGCACATCAGCATCGACGATTTCCGCGTAGTCCATGCCAATTTAACCGGCGGCAACCGTGTGACCACGGGCAGGCAAGTCCCATATTGTTTGTTTACCGACCCCGAGCTAGCTCGTATTGGCTTGAGTGAAACAGAAGCGGAGGCTCAAGGGATAGCGTATCGCCTGTTCAAGGTACCTATGGAAACCAACCTGCGTGCACGCACGCTCTCAGAAACGCGCGGGTTCGTGAAGGCCCTCGTGGAGGCTGATAGCGATCGCATCCTCGGGTTCACGGCCTTCGGTGTCGGTGCGGGGGAGATCCTGGCCGCCGTCCAGATTGCAATGATCGCAGGGCTGCCCTACACCGCGCTGCGCGATGCGGTCCTGACTCACCCAACATTGGTCGAAGGTCTCATAACTCTGTTCTCATCTAGGACGTCAGCGCATAGCGTTGTCGAGACGAGAAGAGCCAAGATTTCCGCCGCATGAGCTGAACTGCAACAGCAACGAGAGAATTAGGAACTCATGGTCCGGTCGCTCGGCAACATGTTTCGCTAGTTGCGCACCACAATTAGTACCGAAAGTCGGCATGTTGGAAGCGATTGCTACATGCAGGACATTCGTACCCGCCGCGTTAATCGCCCAGCAAGTGGATTATTTCCGAGTGTGTCGTGACTCGCTTGCCGGCCCTTTTGCTTTATCGTGAACCTGCGGAGTTGGTATTGGCGTTTATCGGCCGGGTATCGGGGCAAGGGAGATGGCCCGCACAACAGCCATCTCCCCTTTGGCTTTCAGCGTCACGTGGGAGCCTTTGCTGATCAACCAAATATCGCCGGTGGGATGCGCCTTTCGCTCAGCGCCACTAACGGTCCATACCTCTCCGGCGCGAACTTCAACAAGGGTCTCCCGATCTGTTGGCAGCACCGATTCGCGAGCCAACACAAGCATGCTGCGGACCTCAAGATCTGTGGCCAGGGGCGGCACTTTTTGAGAGTACAGTACGGCCTGGCGGAGTGCGCCCTGCGTTCCCTCGACAGCGTGGTATTCCAGTGGCGGACGGAGCTCTTGCGCGTGGCGCACCGGCTCTGGCGGGGCTTCCTCATCGACTTCCGCTCTCGCGCAACCCGCAAAGAAGAGAAGCGCACTCCCGAATAGCAACAGTACACTTTGCACCGTTCGCGAAGACTTCATGACTGGCACCTCCCGTTCCTGAAGGAAGGATCGTTCATGGAGCGAGCCCATACAAATACCCTGCCGTTGTCGCGACGAAGACTCGGCCTTCCGCAATGGCCGGATGACCCGGTATGGCTCCAGTCAACGTCAAATGACCAACACGCTCCGGCACGGGAACCGTCTTGAACCCGGCGGAACACACCGGGCCAGGTGGAATCGGGGCCGGCGGTCCCTGCGGATAAGAGCAAACAAACTTAGTTGCCTTGACGACCTCGGTGTCAGCAAGCACATCGAAGTCGTGCGGTGTCGCCGAAGTATCGAATTCCGTGTCAGCACCCACATAAATGAGACCATTGGCTACGCTGGGGGCGCCGGCGCCGGCGCCATTCACATCGTAGATCCACCGGACCCGGTCGTGGTCTTCGCCGCAAGCGTTGAGCGAGTAAAGTCGATTGAGAATGATTGCCCCTCCATATGGGGCGATCGCGGTCAGGTTGTACCCGCCGCCGGTGATGTACACGCGCCCATGGTCCACGGCGCCGGGCCTGATGAACCGGGTATCTCCATGACTGTCATCCTCAAAAGGCAGGCTTGGCGCGGGAGGGAACGACCAGTGCGGGCAGACCAGGTTGTGACCCGCATAGGAGCACAGCGGATTGGAATGGAATCCGCCGGACCGCACGTGCACCGCGTGCACGTAGCCATCCTTTTGCACCCCGATGGCCAAGGTTCCACAGTGCGTCTTTGCGACCATCGGGGACGCCGCATAGTCCGGATCATGATCATGCTGAATGGCCACCGGCTGCAGTTGCCACAGGATCTGGTTGTTGTGCCAGTCCAGCTTGGCCATGCTCATGGTGTAGTCCTGCGAGGGGACGTTAGGAGAGCAATCCGGGTCGCTGTTGAAACAGCTGTTTCCAGTGGTGACCAAAAGGTGGCCGCCAGGCGTGATTGCCGGAGAGCTCCAGATGCCTCCACCAGCCGGCCCGTTGGTGGCCGAAAAGGGAATCGCGGGATCTTTTTTGCCATCGGAAAGCCTGACCGCGAATAATTGACCGACGGTGATGGGAGCATCCGGCACTCGGGCCGACACTCCGAGGTAGGCATGGTCATGCGCGATGACCGGAGAGGAATACCCAATCTTGGAGCTACCGCTCGTCGGGGCGATCACTTCCGATTTCCAAATACACTGCCCGGTCTGCGCATCCAGCGCCCACAAGCGTCCGTCGCCACCATTGGAGTTGGGGTCCGGCGCACCAAAGATGACCGCAGTGTGCCCGGCCACGTCGTCGCTGATCGCAGCGCTCGAGGCAATGCCGGGACCTGATGGATTGCCGCTGCCCACACTGAGCAGCAACGGAGTGGTGGTGGTGCCGCAGGCGTCCGCGGGACTCGGCGCAACGGCCGGCGGATACCGCCAGCGGATTTTTCCCTGGTTCGGGCCTCGCGCATGCACAGCGTAGAAAATCCCGGTGACGCCGTCACCTATATATACGGTGCCGTCGTAAACCGTGGGCGAAGCAACGAAAGAGCCTCCGGACTGAAACACCCAGCCCGTGGTGGTGAAATTCAGCGTTCCGGCCGCCGCAACATCGAGCGTTTTCTCGTGCGGCTGGTGCGCGCTGTGCGAGGAGTCATGTCCGTACATCATCCAGTTGTCCTGCCGGCAGCCCGCCAGCAACAGAAAAGCTGCCACAAGGCTCAAGCCGCGAAATTCTCGGATCGTAGACATGTGCGTAAGCCTCCGTCCTTACTTGGACCCGGGATAAACGTAAACCGCACGGAGGACCGCCACCTCTCCCTGATTTTCGATGGCCAGCTTGCTGCCCTTTTCCACCGTCCAGAAGTCTCCCTGGATGCGTTCCTGGGCCTGACCGTTGATCGTGGTAGTCACCGCGCCTCCGCGAAGTTCCATAACAATGTCGCTGGGTGTCGGCACATCGTTGGCTTTGGAGCGGCCCATGATGAGGTTACGTACTTCCAGACGCAGCTTGGCTGATTGAAATTGATAAGGAAACACAGGGCTCGCGATCATGCCTTCCGTAACTACCGAGTAGTAGGGCGTCTCGCCGGGCTTCTCTTGCGCTTGCTGCGCAGTGGAGATCCGGATCGGCTGCGCCGCCAGCACCAGAAGGATCATCAGTAGGAAAGTGCGGAATGCCGTGGAAATCATGCGAGTGACCTCCGCTGAGGAACGTGGGGAACGTATTGCTCCGGAGAAGGCCGACCTGGGGTAATTGCGCAGCCACAGTACTCCCAATGGAATAGCCTGTCAACTCCAGGGGCTGCATGTGTGTCAAAGCTCTTTAGAAATGTCCCCATTCTTACCTCGTTAGAAATGTCCCCTTTTCGAGTTTTGGTTGTTCTTTGTAGGCGTTGGCCTTGTCCGAAGCCAAGCGGATGGCGCGATATTCGCGAAACGATAGGAGCGGGAACGACACCAATAGGATAAGGTCTGCCCACGAATATGATTCGGGAGGCCTCTGCGGCGAGGGTTTGTCTTCGCGGCCGACGGTGTGCAAGGAATGGAGGGACACCATGATCGAGGTAGGAGCCCACACAGTGCTGGAGTTCGTGAAAATGCAATTCCAGGGGAAATGGTCGCGGTTCAGCCTGGTGCAGCAAATCGGCTATGACGTCAATACGGGCGGACTGCTGTTGGTGGTTACGGAGGACGAAAACGCGGCCAAGACCACGTACTGGTTTAAGCTGGCTGCAGGCCATGAGGTCTGGGTTCTCGAGGATGTGGTTCACATCCCCGCCATGTGCATCAAGAGTGCGCCTGGAGATCAGCTGCGGTGTAGTGTCTAGCGGATATAGAACCACAAGCGGCACCCCCCGTACGCAATGGGGAACGCGGACTCGAAGTCCGCCAGCGCGACTTAGCCATTCCAACATATCGCCCAGCGGCATGCTCTTTCCTATTGACAGTCTATACGTAGATGAGTACTATTCGTATAGAGAGCCGATAGGAGGCCTGTAGTGAGCCCCGAACCGACGAGCCTATTGCAAGGGACTTTGGACTTGCTGATCTTGAAATCGCTGAATGCCGGCGAGATGCACGGGTTGGGAATCTCGCGCAGGATTCAGCAGATCACGGGCGGGACTTTTGTTGTTAAGCCCGGGTCGCTTTTTCCCTGCCTGCACCGAATGGAAGAAGAAGGCTGGATTGCCGCTTTTTGGGGAGAGTCCGAGAACAACCGCCGCGCGAAATACTACCGATTAACCAAGCCCGGACGGAAACAACTGGAAGCCGAAACGAAGCGATGGGGCCGTATCTCCTGGGCGATCGCGCAAGCTTTGGAAGTGTCATAGAGAGGTGAAGAGTATGCCGCTCCCGGTGAAAGTCAGAAGTTTCCTGAGAAATCTTTTCTTATCCCGGCGCGTCGAGGCAGACCTCGACCAGGAGGTTCATGCGCACCTCGAACTGCTGATCGAGGAAAACATCCGCGCGGGTATGCTGCCGCACGAAGCGCAACGCGCCGCGCGGATCGAACTTGGCGGAGTCGAGCAAGTGAAGGAGCAAGTACGCGATTCGCGGACGGGCGCGTTTCTTGATTCCATACTGCAGGATCTGCGATTCGCTCTGCGCCAATTGGTCCGTTCTCCCGGCTTTGCGCTCACCGCGGTGCTGATCCTGGCTCTGGGCATCGCCGCCAATGTCATCGTCTTCGGGGTCGTGCAGGCGTTGGTCCTGCGGCAACTGGATGTGCCTCATGCAGACCGGGTAATGACGCTTCAGCCCAAAGACGGCGGGCCTTTTGTATCGAATCCGGAAATGCGCGATGTGCGCGATGGCAATACGGTGTTTTCTGCCGTAGCTGATTATGAGTTTCAGGATTTTGGTTTTGAAGCCAAAGGTGTCACCCGGCCGGTCTGGGGATGCGAAGTGAGCGGGCAGTACTTCGAGGTCGTGGGCATCAAGCCGTTCCTCGGGCGGCTGTTGGAGCGCGCCGATGACGATCATCCCGGAGCCTCAGAGGTTGCAGTGATTTCCTGGTCTGCATGGCAGAGTGATTTTGGCGCGGACCCCAACGTCGTCGGGACGACGGTCCGCATTGACAAGCGTCCCTACACGATTGTCGGAGTCACACCGGAGGGTTTCCATGGAACCGAGAAGTTTGCCCAGTTAGACATTTTTGTTCCGATGGCGAATCAAGCATCGCTGGACGGGTTCGAGTGGCTTGAGTCGCGCAGCTACAGGAATCTCTTTTCGCTCGTGCGCATGAAGGACGGAGTCACGCTGCCCCAGGTGCAGGCCGAATTGAATGCCATTGTTGCGCGCATTGCCCGGCAGTATCCCAAGGAGGAAGAGGGGTTGGCATTGAAGCTGGCGCGTCCCGGCATGATCGGGGACTTTATCGGCGGGCCGATACGCGGTTTTCTGGCTGGGGTCATGGTGCTGGCCGGGATTGTGCTGCTGGCCGCCTGTGCCAACCTTGGCGGCTTGTTCGCGGCGCGCACGGCGGACCGCGCGCGGGAGATTGCCATCCGCATGGCCCTTGGATCGAGCCGCTGGCGCATTCTTCGCCAACTCCTGGTCGAAGCGTTTGTGATCTCGATTCTCGGGGGCGCGTTTGCCTGTGGTCTTTCGTGGATGGCCCTCACCGGCCTGGCGAGTTGGCATCCACCCACCAGGTATCCCATGAAGTTCTTCGTACTGCCGCAGCCATCGCTGATCCTGATGGCATTCCTTATTTCGGTGGTTGCCGGCGTTGTGTTCGGGATGATGCCACTGCGGCAAATATTCAAGACCGATCCGAATGAAGCCATCAAGAGCGGCGGAAGCCAATCCTACGCGGGACGCCGCTGGGCGCTTCGCGACGTGTTGCTGGCGGCGCAGATCGCGCTGTGCTGCGTCACCGTTACGGCTGCGTTTGTCTCGCTGCGCGGATTGGGTAAAGCACTGACCGTGGATCTGGGCTTCAATCCGAAGAATGCTTTGCTTACGCAATTCGATCTGAGCCAGGCTGGCTATAAGGGCGATGCTGCCGATCATTTCCAGCGCCAGTTATTGGAAAGGATCTCGCAGATCCCGGGAGTGGAAGCAGCAGGCTATGCGAATTCCACGCCGCTCTCCGGAGACACCTCCGTCGGTCCTGTCTTCTCGCAACAAAGCGTCGATTTCAGACCCTCAAACAGAGCGTTCTATATCTATCGTTTTGACGTCTCGCCTGGGTATTTGGCCGCGGCTGGGACACCGCTGCTCGCGGGACGCGATGTCAGCTTTGCCGACACGACGAAGACCCCGTCTGTTGCGCTTGTGAATCAGGAGTTCGTCCGGCAGCTGTTCCACTCCGAGCAGGCCGTTGGACGCTATTTTAAGAACCGCGACGGTGTTTCGATCCAGATTGTAGGCATCGTCGGAGATGGAAAATACTTTACGCTCAGTGAAGATCAGGAACCCGCGGCATTCTTCCCGATTTCGCAGGAAGGCAACTCAAGCACGGCTCTCACCGTCCGGACTCAGCGGGACACAGCCGATATGGTAAGGGCCATTCGCAACGTGGTTCGCGATCTTGACGTCGCCGTTCCCATCCGGGAATTGGGCCCCTGGAACAGCCAGCTGGGACTGACTTTCTTTCCAATCCAGGTGGCTACCGTGGCCCTCGGCCTTTTTGGCGCGTTTGGACTGCTGCTGTCGATTGCGGGCACGTTCGGCCTGGCCTCCTATACGGTGAGCAAGCGGCTGCGCGAGCTGAGTATTCGTGTGGCGCTGGGTGCGCAGGCGAAGGAGATTCTCTCGGCAGCGCTCGGCCGCATGCTGCTCCTGCTTGCCAGTGGCTCGATTGTCGGCCTGCTGCTCGGCATGGCCGCGAGCCGGCTGCTTTCGGCGATCGTATATCAGGCCACAGCGCAGGATCCATTCGTGCTGGCTGCCGTTACATTCACGCTGCTGCTTACGGGAACACTCTCAGTCGCCGGTCCCGTGCGACGCGTGCTGCACGCCGACCCGGCAATTCTGCTCCGCGAACAATAATTTTCACAGAAGATTTTGCGTTCGGACATGGGTGTGCCTGAGTGACGAGCAGCAAGAAGGAGTGCACATGAATGGGCCAAGAGCTTAGCGGGGAAGATGGATACTCCCGGGGTGCGATTCTGGAGGCGGCGGGATTCGAATGGACTCGATGCCACGCGGTTAATGGCGGTTGCTGGGAACGAATTCGGCTGATATGATTTTTGCGATGTGCTGCGAAATTCGGTTGCGCGTCCCGCCCGTCTTCTGCAAGTTGCCCTACAGGTGCAAACATGAAACTCTCGATCAGTTACAAACACGTCGAGGCGCACAAAGCGGTGGAAACCGAAGTTGAGCGTCATTTGAATAAGCTGGGAAAGCTGCTGCAAAGTTATTCGCCGGACCTGGTGCAATTGCACGTGACACTCTCGAAGAACCAGCGGACGGAGGAGAGTTGCTGCACGCTGAACTTGTCGCTGCCGGCGGGGACGCTGCATGCCACGGGAACGGGGGCCAGCGTGCGGACAAGTTGCAAGAAGGCGTTCAGCGAACTGGAAGCGCAAGTGAAGAAGCACCAGGCCATGTTGCGCAAGGATTACGAATGGAAGCGGAAACGGCCGCGCGTGCGGGTCGAAGCGGTCTCCTGGGAAAGCTGATCGTTGAGCCGCAGGCCGTGGAGTAGTTGCCCGGCCGGATCATGCCGTGTGGCGGCGCATTCCTGGCTATAGCCACGGCATTTTTTTAGCCTATATTTTTCTTTGCCTTTCTTCCCCTTATACCGTGAGTGGAGACATGTCCCAATCGAGGGCGCGGGATGTGTGTTCGCGTTGCTTGTTGAATTGCAGGGCGATTTGTACTGCCGCCTGCAGGCGGCGGAAAAGGGTGAAGGGAGGATGACCATGAAAGTTGCGATGGCAGCGGTTCTGGTTTTCGCGATGACCATGAGTGTTCAAGCCAAAAACGCGCCGGCTTATGAAAAAGGCGTGCTGATGCAAATGGAATCGGAGTCTTGTGGTTACGCGGAAAAGGACGGGAAGACGGTGGCTGGGGAGATTTTTGGCACGGACGGCCAGCACAAGAACACCAAACAAGTCTTGTGTCAGGAATATGTGCTGCAGACGGAGCGGATTACGTATCGGATCCGGCCAAAGGACGAGAAGCACCCGGTGCTTTTGCCGGTTGGCGAAACCGCGCAATTCAGGATTCACAAGGATAAGATGCTGCTTCGCGTGGCGGAAACGGACGGCAAGGAGCGGGAATATCTGGTCGTTGCAATGACGCCGCGAGCGGATATTGCGGTGGCGAGCCGACAAGCGGCGCAATAAGGCGGTCGCCAGAGTTGGAGACTATGAAAGGACGAACCGCTTTCGTTCCAATTCTCTGAGCTGAAGTCGTGTGGAAAGACGCGGGATTGCAGGAATTCACGGGCTTGAATTCTTGCAATCCCGCATTTGGATTTGCCTTGAGAACGAAGCTTTGATTTCTCCCTGTTTACCGGCGCGTTTCCTAACCCATTACCCGTTCCTCTGCTTTTGATGGTCCCCTTGTGCTGAGGCCAAAGAATTACCTTTGGTGCGCGAGCGATGACGTTTCTCTTGTTCGGTCATGCATACTGCTCCAACATGAGTTAAAGCGGAGTTGCTTGAATTAGGCTGGAGCATGACGTCCATTCTGGAAGTGCGGGATCTTCACGTTATGTATCGGGGCCGCGAGGGGGAGCAGCGTGCGGCGCTGGCTGGCGTGAGCTTTGATCTCGGGGCGGGGGAAGTACTCGGTGTGCTCGGGGAATCCGGGTCAGGGAAGAGCACGCTCGCGACGGCGCTGGTGCGGCTACTACCGGCGAATGGGCGGATCAGCCGAGGCGTTGTGCTTTTTGAGGAGAAGGATCTCTTAGAGGCTGCGCCGGAGGAGTTGCGGGGAATTCGCGGGGGGCGGATTTCGCTGATTTTTCAGGAGCCGTCGCTGGCGTTGCATCCGACGATGCGGGCGGGCCAACAGATTTATCAGGTGCTGGCCGCGCATGGGACGGCGGGCAAGAGTGTTTTGCGTGAAAAGACACGGCAGATCCTCGGGATGGTTTTTCCTGAAGAGGCGGAACGGATTGCGCGGTCCTTTCCGCACGAGCTGAGCGGGGGGCAGCGGCAGCGCGTGCTGATTGCCCAGGCGGTGGCTTGCGGGCCGAGCGTGATCCTTGCGGATGAGCCGACGGCCTCGCTCGATCCCACAACGCAAATGGAAATGCTTGGAGTGTTCCGAACGCTGCGGGAAAAACTGGGGCTCGCGATGATCTTCATTACGCACAATCCGGCGCTGCTGGCGGGGTTTGCGGATCGTGTGCTGGTGCTTTATGGCGGGCGGGTTGTAGAGCTCGGGCCGGCGGCAGACGTGCTGCGGGAACCGCGGCATCCGTATACGAAGGCTCTTTTTCAATGTGTTCCGGCAGGGCTTACGGGGAGCGGAAATGGACGCAAGGCAAGACTTCCGGCCATTGCGGGAGAGGCGTCGGTTTCGGATTTGCCGCTGAAGGGTTGTGCATACGAACCGAGCTGTGCGGAACGGATGGAAGTCTGCAGGGAGCGTGAGCCGACGCTCCTGGGCGTGAATGAAAGGCATACGGTTTCTTGTTTCAAGTACGAAAAGTGAAGCATTCGCGGACTTTAAGACATGCAGCCACTGATAAAGGTCGAAACGCTTGTGAAGCGCTACGCGGGACGAAATCTTGCTGGGAGGCGGCAAGAGGTGATTGCTTTGGATGGCGTTTCGTTTGAGGTTTTTGCCGGGACGACAGTGGCGGTCGTGGGGGAATCGGGGTCGGGGAAGAGCACGCTGGCGCTGTGTTTGGCGTGTTTGGAGGAGCCGACATCGGGGAGCATCTGGTTTGAGGGGATAGACATTCTCCAGGGTGCGGAGAGAGCGCGGCGAGAGATTCGGCCGCAGATGCAACTGATTTTTCAAGATCCGGCGTATTCGTTGAATCCTAGATGGAGGGCAATCGAAATACTCACGGAACCGCTTATTTTACAGGGGAGAATTTCGCGTGAGGAAATGAAGGAGCGGGCTTATTCTCTGCTGGGACGCGTTGGACTTTCTAGAGAGATTGCGGAGAGATTGCCGGGCGAGTTGAGCGGCGGTCAGAGGCAGAGGCTGGCGATTGCGCGGGCGTTGGCGCTGGAGCCGAAGGTGCTGGTTTTGGATGAGGCGCTTTCGGCACTGGATTGTTCGGTGCAGGCGCAAATCGCGAATTTTCTGATGGAACTGCAACGCGCTTTGGGAATGACGTACGTGTTTATCACGCATGATTTGGGGATGGCGGCCCATCTTGCTGATGAAATCGTGGTGATGAATGCCGGGCGAATTGTGGAGCAAGGGCGCGTCGAAGAGGTTTTGCGGGAGCCGCGGAAGGAGATTACGCGGCGACTGGTGACGGCGGTGCCCCGAATGACGCACGCGCCAGTGGCGCCGATCGGGCAATGATGCGTTATTTTTTACGCCGACTGGCGCATGCCTTCCTGCTGATCATCGGAGTTTCCATTCTTGCGTTTTTGTTTACGACGCTGGCGCCGGGAAATTACTTTGACGAGATGCGGCTGAACCCGCAGATCGCGCCGGAGACGGTGGCGGCGTTGCGTGCGCAGTATCAGCTCGACCGGCCGCTGGTGGTGCGGTATGCGTCGTGGGTGAATTCGCTTGTTCATGGCCAGATGGGATTTTCGTTTGCGTACAACAGTCCGGTAGCGCCGCTGCTGCTGGTGCGGGTGCGGAATACCTTGTTGTTGACGGTGACGGCTACGGCCCTGGCATGGGGAATCGCGCTGCCGCTTGGGGTGTGGAGCGCGGACCGACTGGGGCGATTGCCGGACCGAATGATTACGTGGGGCACGGCGGCGCTTCTGGTGATTCCGGACCTGGCGCTGGCGCTGGGGCTGCTGGTGCTTGCCGTTCGAACGGGGTGGTTTCCTACGGGGGGAATGGCTTCGGTTGATTTTGAGAACTTTTCACTCCTCCGCAAGTGGAGGGACTTGGCTTTGCACATGGTACTGCCGATTCTGGCGCTGGTGCTTTCTGCATTGCCGCTTCTTGTTCGGCATGTGCGCGCGGCGGTTGCAGAAGTTCTTGGAGCTCCGTTCTTATTGGCGGCACAGGGTCATGGAATTTCACGGCGCACACTTCTTTACCGGTATGCCCTTCCGGCGGCGGCGAATCCGCTTATTTCGCTCTTTGGATTTAGTATCGGGGCGCTGTTGAGCGGGTCGCTGCTGATCGAAGTGGTGATGAGCTGGCCAGGGCTGGGGCCGTTTTTGCTGGAGGCGATACTGGCGCGCGATCTGTATGTGGTGATTGGCGGGGTACTATTCTCGACGATTTTTCTGGTTGCGGGAAATTTTCTGGCAGACGCGCTGTTGTATTGGGCGGACCCGCGAATCCGGACGGAGAGCGGGTCGCGATGAGAGTAACGCGCAATGTCGCGAGATGGCTGGCGGTTCTTGGTGTGCTGCATGGGATTGTCGCATGCGCTGGGTTTTTTGCGCCGTACGATCCGGCGGAGCAGGACCGGAAGAGCCCGTACTTGCCGCCGATGCGAGTTCACGTTGTGGATGGGCAAGGGCACTTCCACGCGCGACCTTTTGTGTATGCGTTGCGATTGCGGGAAGGAGCATTTGATCAATACGAGGAGGACGCGGCGCAGAGCTATCCTCTGAGATTTTTTGTGAGCGGGATGCGGTACCGGTTGCTGGGAGTCCTGCCGAGCCGGTTGCACTTGTTTGGGGCGGAGGGCTCACGGATTTATTTGCTGGGCACGGATGCGTACGGGCGGGACCAACTGTCGAGGTTGGTGTTTGGGGGACAGGTGTCACTGTTGGCGGGGCTGCTGGGCGCCGGAATTACGCTGAGTCTTGGGTTGTGCGTTGGGGCGGTGGCGGGCTACTACGGCGGCTGGAGAGATGACGTGCTGATGCGCCTCGCAGAACTTTTTCTTGCGCTCCCGTGGTTGTATTTGCTGTTTGCTGTACGCGCGTTCTTGCCGCTGGCGGTCGGTCCGCTTGCGGCATTTTTCTTGATTGTGGCGGTGATCGGGACGGTGGGGTGGGCGCGGCCGGCGCGGCTGGTTCGGGCGGTGGTGCTAAGCGCGAAGGAACGGGATTTCGTGCGCGCCGCGCGAGGATTTGGGGCCACGAATGTTTATTTGTTGTGGCGCCACATTTTGCCGGAGACGGGCAGCGTGCTTTTGACGCAGGCGGCGATTCTGGTGCCGCAATACGTGTTGGCCGAGATGACGCTTTCGTTTCTGGGGCTGGGAGTGCCGGAGCCGGTGCCGAGCTGGGGGAATCTGTTGTCGAGCCTGCAGCAATACAGCGTACTCGTTTCGTATTGGTGGATGTACTTGCCGGCGCTGGCTATGGTGCCGTTCTTTCTAGGATACCTTGGGTTAGCGAGTTCATTGCAGGAGCGGGGCCCGGCGTACAAGATAGGAAGGAGGGGTCTTGGGAGCCTGACGTGAAAACCAGAGGTGCGAAGTCGTTGTGCTGCCGGATGCTCTCGAGTTTGGTTCTGCTTTTGCTGCTGGTTGTTGGCCGCCCGGCCGATGCTAGTCCGCAACAAAAAAATACAAACCAAGAATTGCTCGTGGTTCCGGGTGAAGTGGGCCGTTCCGGCGGACGGCTGGTGGTTTCGCTGCGTGGGGAACCGAAGACACTGAATCCTTTGATTGCCGCGGACGCGCGATCACGCGAAGTGATCGGCGTGATGCAGGCAGACCTCGTGCATATCAATCGCGCCACGCAACTGACGGAGCCTGCGCTGGCCAAGTCCTGGAAGGTATCTGGGGACGGGCTGGAATATACGCTGGTGCTGCGGAAGGGGCTGAAATTTTCCGATGGCCAGCCGCTGGATGCGGATGACGTGGTATTTACGTTTCGCGTGTATCTGGACGAAAGTGTGCACGCTCCGCAGCGGGATTTATTGATTGTGGGCGGGAAGCCGATCGTGGTGCGAAAGGTGGACGCGCAAACGGTCGTTTTTCAGTTAGCGAAGACGTACGGTGTGGGAGAGCGGCTTTTTGATGGGCTGGCGATTTTGCCGAGGCATTTGCTGGAGAAACCGTATCAGGAAGGCAAGCTGGGGCAGATTGGAACGCTGGCGACAGCGGCGAATCAGTGGGCGGGAACGGGGCCGTTCCGGTTGAAGGAGTATGTGGCGGGGCAGCGATTGGTGCTCGAGCGCAATCCTTATTATTGGAAGACGGACGCGAAAGGGAACCGGCTGCCGTATGTGGATGAGCTGGTGTTTTTGTTCGTGCCGAACGCGGACGCGCAGGTATTGAAATTTCAATCGGGCGAGACGGATGTGATTAGCCAGGTGAGCGCGGAGAATTTCTCGGTGTTATCGCGGCAGCCGAAGGGCTATGCGATGACGGACGCGGGGCCGGGGCTGGAATACAACTTTCTGTTTTTCAATTTGAACGATGCTGGCGAGAAAACTACCCCGGAAATGCAGCGGAGACAGACCTGGTTTCGTGAGGTGAAGTTCCGGCAGGCAGTCTCGGCGGCCGTGGATCGCGAAGCGATTGTGCGGTTGGTGTATCAGGGGCGCGGGGCGGCCATTTGGGGACTGGTGGCGCCGGGAAACCGGCAATGGGGTAACGAGAAGCTCGCGCATCCCCCACGGTCGTTGGAGCGGGCGCGTACACTGCTCAAGGAAGCTGGATTTTCCTGGAGCACGGGAGCGGACGGCGAATCGGTGCTTCAGGACTCAGATCGGAAACCAGTGGAATTCTCCATTCTCACGAGTTCCACTAACGCGGACCGCGCGAAGATGGCAGCGCTGATTCAGGATGATTTGAAGCAGATTGGCATGCGCGTGCAGGTGGTGCCGCTGGAGTTTCGGTCGCTGCTGGATCGCGTGACGCAGACCAAGGAGTACGACGCCTGCGTGATGGGGATTGCGAGTTTTGATGCCGATCCGAATTCGGATATCAACGTTTGGCTGTCGAGCGGCGGGACACACTTGTGGAATCCGTCGCAGGCGCATCCTGCGACGGCGTGGGAAGGGGAGATGGACCGGCTGATCGAGGAGCAGATGTCGGCGCGGACATTTGAGCAGAGGAAGAAACTGTATGACCGCGCGCAGGAGATTCTTGCGGAGAACCAGCCTATGATATTTCTGGCGAGCCCGGACATCCTGGCAGGGGCGAAGAATTCGGTTGGAAATTTTCACCCGGCAGTCTTGGAACCTTATGTACTCTGGAATGTGGAACAACTTTATCTGAAGAGTTCGCCGGAGAACGCCGCGCGATGAGCCCGGTGACGGCCAGAGCACCGAAGAAGGCGGCGGGTGCGTGGAATGACACGCGGCTCGTCAAGGAATGCCTTGCAGGCAACGAGGAAGCCTGGTCGCTGTTGATTGACAAATACAAAGCGCTCATCTACTCAATTCCGGTAAAATACGGTCTTTCGCAACCCGAGGCCGCGGACGTTTTTCAGGCGACGTGTATGGAGCTGCTGGTACGCATGCCAGAATTGCGAGAGCCACGCGCGCTGCCGAAATGGCTGATACAGGTTACACATCACGAATGCTACCGATTAAAGCGGCTGAATCAGCGGGTGGTGAGCCGGGACGCGGAGCCGGATTTGCCTGAGCCGGAAACACCGGCGCTGGCCGAAAGCCTTGTGCAGCAGACGCAGGAAGAGCAGCTGTTGCGCGAGGCGATGTCCATTTTGTCGCCGCAGTGCCGACGGCTGGTGACGCTGCTGTTTTTCGAATCGCCTTCGCGGCCGTACGCAGAGGTGGCCGAGGAGCTGGGGCTCGCGGTGGGGTCGATTGGATTTACGCGGCAGAAATGTATCGAGCGGCTGCGCAGGCAACTCGAGGAACTGGGTTACTGCTGATGCCGGCGACGATCACGAAGAGTTCGAATGAGACGCTGCTCGCAGAACTGGGGCAACTTGCCACGGAAGCGGCGCGGCGCAAAGCTCTTACAAAACATAAAGGCCTGATTCGGCCTGAGACCGTCGAGCAACTCGCGCGGCTCGTTGTTCAAAAAGTTCGCGTGAGCACGCAGGAAGCACTGCACCTGGCGGAGGCGGCGGTGCTCATCGCCAAGCGGCTGCGCCGTAAAGATGCACTGGCGCTTAGCTTGCGCGCTAAAGCAAACGCTCTGTATTCGTCTGGCGACTATCGTGCCGCGATTGAACACCACCAGCAGTCCTTCGAGCTTTACGAGTCCTTGGGCATTTGGAATGAGGCTGCGCGGACGCTGAGCAGCTCGATTCAACCGATGATCCTGGTCGGAGAGTACGACAAGGCATTTCAAGCAGCGGAACGCGCGCGCGCGATTTTTGCGCGGCTGAGCGATCCGTGGCGGCTGGCACGGCTGGAAATCAACGTTGGAAATATTTATCACCGGCAAGACCGGTTCGAAGAATCCATTGCTCATTACGAGACGGCGTACACGGCTTTGATGCCGTACAAAGACGCGGAAGGAATCGCAGTGGTTCTCAGCAACATGGCGGTATGCCTGATCAGCCTGAATGATTTTCCGCGTGCGCTGGCGACGTACCAAAGGGCCCGCTCGTTTTGCGAGCAGAACGACATGCCGCTGCTGGTGGCGCAAGCGGATTACAACATTGCGTATCTTTATTATCTGCGCGGGGAATACAGCAGCGCGATTGAGGCGCTGTATGCGGCTAGGCGCGCATGCGAAGCCACTGGCGATGCCTATCACTTTGCGCTGTGTCATTTGGACCTTTCCGACATTTACCTGGAACTGAACCTGAGCGAAGAAGCGCGGGAGATGGCGCATGAAGGGTTCCTGCGATTCGAAAAGCTGGGGATGGGCTACGAAGCGGCGAAGACGCTGGCGAACGAGGCGACGGCCTACGGGCAGCAAGGAAAGGCGGTTCAGGCGCTGGAACGGTTTGCGAAAGCGCGGGAAATGTTTGGGCGGGAGAAGAATCTCGTTTGGCCATGGCTGATCGACTTGTACCAGGGATTGCTGCTTTTTCAGGAAGGACGGCATTTTGAAGCGCGGCGGCTGTGCGCGGCAGCGGCTGGATTTTTCGATCAAACGGCGCTCTCGGGGAAAGCTGCGCTTGCGCACTTGCTCCTCGCACGCATTGCGTTGCAAGTGGGAGACCCGGGCGAAGCGCAACAGGAAACGGAGAAATCACTCGCGAGGCTGAAAGCAGTTCAGACGCCGGTGCTGGCTTATCAAGCGCATTTGCTCGAAGGGCAGATCGCCCAGGCCCGAAACGACCGGCCTGCGGCGCATAAGGCTTACCTGGAAGCGAGGAAAGCGCTGGAAGCGTTGCGCAGCCGTTTGCAGGGCGAAGAGCTGAAAATCTCGTTTATCAAAAACCGGATGGAGGTCTACGAAGCCCTGGTGGATTTGTATATTGCGGGAGACGGGAGGGACAGTTCCCCCGAAGAGGCGCTCGCGTGCATGGAAGCTGCGAAATCGCGAAGCATGATCGAGATGATATTTCAGAGCGGGCAAAGCCTTCCGCTGGGAGAGGCGGGGCAGAGCGACTTGGTGCGCCGGATCAGGGATTTGCGCGAGGAACTCAATTGGTACTACCACCGCATCGAGCTGGAGGAACTTCGACCCGAGGAGAAATCCGGGCAACGGCTGCAAGGATTGCAGGAGAAGGCACAATCGCACGAGAAAGAATTGTTGCGGACGTTGCGAGAGCTGCCGGCGCATGAGCGAGAAAACGCGACGCTGGAGGCGCCGGCGGATTTTTCGCTCACCAGGTTGCAGGCCAGTCTTCCGGCGGACGCCACACTGGTGGAATATTTTTCAGCCGGAGACCGGCTGGTTGCCGCGGTCGTTACGCGCACGGAGATTCGAATCCTGCCGGTGACGGTGCTGTCGAGGGTGGCCCACTTCCTGCAACTGCTGCGATTCCAGCTGTCGAAGTTTCGAATGGGAAACGAATACGTGCAGCGATTTGAGCAGGCGCTCTTGCGAGCCACGCAAAGTCACCTGGAGTCACTGTACGCCGAATTGATCGCACCGTTGCGCCCGTTTTTTCAGGGGAGGCAGCTTATTGTGGTGCCTCACGGTTCTCTGCATTTCTTGCCGTTCCATGCGCTGCGAAATGGAGCGGAGTATCTCTGCGATGCGTATGCGGTTTCCTATGCGCCTAGTGCGACGGTTTTCTCGTTGTGCCAGGAGAAAGCCGCGAGCACGAGCAGGGGTTCGCTGATTCTGGGAATCGCGGACGAGCGAGCGCCGGGAATCCTGGACGAGGTGAAGGAGGTTGCGGCGTTGCTGCCTCAGGCGTCACTGCACCTTGGGGAGCAAGCGACATCGTCGCTGCTGCGCGGAAAAGGTGCGCAGAGCGGTTTGCTGCATATTGCGACGCATGGCGTGTATCGCCAGGACAACCCGATGTTTTCGGGAATCCGGCTGGGCGATGGGTACCTGAATTTGTATGACCTTTACCAGATGCGATTGAACGCAAAACTGGTGACGTTGAGCGGCTGCGCGACGGGAATGAACTTTGTTGCTGCCGGCGATGAATTGCTTGGACTGCAGCGAGGACTGTTCTGTGCCGGGGCGACAACGCTGCTCTTGTCTTTATGGGACGTACACGACCGAAGCACATCGCAACTGATGCAAGTCTTCTACCGGGAATACATCGCGAACGGAAACATGGCCGACGCTTTGCAGCGCGCCATGCGGGAGCTGCGTCAGGAAAACCCTCATCCCTACTTCTGGGCCCCCTTCGTCCTAGTCGGCAAACTCGCTGATTCCACAAGACTTACCTAATCGCCGGATCCCCTATATTTTTTGTGCTCCTGCCACCCCTTATGCCACGAGGGTCATCTCATCCCGAGCACTGGGGAGTGCATAGGAGAACGAAAGGAATCTGGGGGGAAGAAATGGAACATTTTAAGACCGAGAAGTGGATCGACTTTGTGAATGAAGTGGTTAGGGCTGACGAGAAGAAGTTGATGGAGAAGCACCTGAAGGAAGGCTGTAAACGCTGCATGGAAACGGTTTCGTTGTGGGAGAGAGTTCGAGAATCAGGGGCGGCAGAAGGGAAGTATCAGCCGCCCGAGGGCGCCGTCAGACTGGCCAAGGCCGCATTTGCGGGCGCTGGCCTCGCGGGTCAAAGAAAGGGAGCGGACAGCCGGATTAAGGTGCTCTTCGATAGTTTTCTGCAGCCAGTTTTCGAAGGAGCGCGATCGGCAGGAGTCAGCACAAGACAAATGCTCTATCGCGCGGACCCATATCAGATTGATGTTCAGGTGGAGGTAAAGCCAGGGAGCAACCGCATTTTGATTACCGGCCAACTGCTGGACTTGAGCAATCCGGAGATTATTGCGCAGGACACGCGGATCCTGCTCTCGAATATGCGCGGACAAGTGGTGCATACGGTGGCGAATCAGTTTGGCGAGTTTAGCGGTGAGGTAGATAACAGCGGAGACCTGCAGATGACGTTTGCGCGCTCCGGCGGCCAACCGATTGTGATTTCGCTGCGGGAAGCGCTGGGCCGCCTGCCTGGAGGATGGGCATGAAAGGCAATCGTTTCATGCACTTACGGGGCGCGGCTAGCTTAGTACAGAAGTACCAAAGCCGCTGGGATTTTTGTTTAGTCAGGAAGACACACTCGTACTATTGGCCTGGAGAGCATGCCCTATAGAAACTAGAAGGGCAACGAACTGCGCCAATCAACGAGAAATTCATTTGTGGGAGAGCCCTTAGGGGCATAGCAAATATGAAACGCATAACCCTGGTTGTCGCGATACTCGTTCTTACGCTGGTGGTTCCAAGTCCGGCAGCGGCGCAAAACCGCTACATCGTTCGCACCACGGGCGGCTTGTCCTCCGTCCTTAATCTTTGCAATCTGCTCCAATGCCAGGTTCAGGGTGGATTGGATGGCCCGGTCGGCCAAAATTTTCTAGTGACCTCGTCGAACAACATTCTTGTGAATCTCATCAATGGAACGTTGAACTTCGTCGAGTCCTTGTTAGGGATTGTGAGCATTGAGGCTGACCGTCTCATGCCTATCCCTCAGCCTTCCCTCAGCGGCGGCATTCCCTCTGGGCTTTACGACACGGCCCCGGTGAATTACTACGGCACGGTCGTATGGCACGGTTATGCGGCTCAGCCCGCTGCCCAAATCATCCGGCTCCAAGACGCCCAGAACGGTTTTCGGATCAGTGGTACGGGCGTCGTTGCCGTGATCGACACCGGTGTCGACATCAACCATCCCGTGCTCCAGGCGGTTCTCCTTCCCGGCTATGACTTTACGCGCAACCAGCCGGGCGCTTCGGAATGGCTCGACGTGTCAGGTGTGCAAAGCGGCAATGACTCCCAAAGTCAGGAACAAGGTCCTGTCGTCGTACAGCAGTCCACCGCCGCCGTTCTTGATCAGTCCACCGCCGCAGTATTGGACGGTGGCCCGTACTCTGCATTTGGCCACGGCACGATGACGACTGGACTTGTCCACTTGGTAGCGCCAAAGGCCCAGATCCTTCCGCTCAAGGCGTTCTCATCCAACGGCACTGGCTATCTTTCCAACATCGTTGCAGCTCTTTACTACGCCGTTCAGCACCACGCGAACGTCGTCAATATGAGCTTTGATCTCACCTCTTCTTCTCCGGCGCTCACCCAAGCCGCCGCCTACGCCAGTAAGGCGGGCGTCGTTCTTGTCGCTGCAGCCGGAAACGAAAGCACTAGCGCCCCGGTTTATCCCGCGGCGCTGAACAACTACGTCGCCGGCATCGCCTCTACGACAAACTGGGACAGCCGCTCATCCTTCTCGAATTTTGGCTCAACTGATGTTTGGATAGCCGCCCCTGGGGAGAACATCATCAGCACTTTCCCCGGCGGCACCTACGCCAGCTCCTCTGGCACGTCGTTTAGTTCGCCAATCACTGCCGGCACTGTCGCTCTGATGCTCAGTGCAAAGTCATCATCCTTAAATCAGAGCCAGGCATCCAGCGCGCTGTCCCACGCGATAAAGCTAACGCCGGATCTCAATCACGGGCGCCTTGACGTCTATCAGGCGGTCTCCGCTTGGGTAAATAGCTCTGGCTCTTCATCCGGTTCTGGGTCTGGCTCGTGCTTCTTGGTTTGCTTGTAACTGCGATGTCGAATAACGGGATTCCAGCGCCTATCGAGGGTTCCCCGTCTTTCGGGGCGCTGGAGTCTCTTCGCATTAAGCAACTCGAAGAGCAGTCTGCTGCATTCCGCAATTCAGTCATCTGCGCTTTCAACCAACTGCTCGACCTGAAAGACCTCAACACCGGTGTGCATAGCACGCGGCTGGCGGAATGGGGTATGCGCGTGGGGCAAGAGCTGGGGCTGGAAGAAGCAGCGCTTCAGAACCTGGAAGTTGCCGCGCTTTTGCATGACATCGGCAAGGTTGGAATTCCGGATTCGATTCTTCGAAAACCTGGGCGTCTCGATCCCGAAGAATACGCGCTCATGAAAAAACATTCGGAGTACGGCTGGGCGGTATTGCGCATGCTCCCCGGGTTCGAACGCGCAGCTCTTGACATTCTCCACCATCACGAATCATTTGACGGCAAGGGGTATCCCGCAGGGTTGAAAGACACGGAGATTCCTGTCGTTTCGCGGATTGTTTGTGTGATTGATGCGTTCGATGCGATGGTTTCGTCGCGCCCATATCGCAAAGGATTGCCGCACGAGGAAGCGGTGCGGAGGCTCAAAGAAGCAAGTGGCACGCAGTTTGACCCCGTGGTAGTGGAGTGCTTCTTGACATTTGCGCAGGCGGAGATGGCCACCGTCTTTGCCGCAGCAGGAACGTCGGTTTCCTCAGCGCTCTAAGGTCCTCAATCCGCTGGATCAATACGCTGAACGACCCCAGACTTCAGTCACGGGTCGGGTTCATTTTCGTGCCCCGCTCCATCCAACCATTAATGGGCAGTCAAAATGATCTTCCAAATCTTGGGAACCGCCGGTGTCAGAGTGACATTTCGTGATTCGAGGATCAGATGCAAAGGAATTGCTCCGCGATCGCCGCGGCCTAAAGGATCATCACCTGTCGCGAAAGCGGAGAACTGGAGTGGCCAGTCGGAATGCAGGACTTGCACTTCCAGCATCGCTCCGCTTGAGGTGAATCGATCGATTCGGGCGCCGTTACGCTCGGCCGTCTCAAGATGATTGTTGCGGCTAGGTATCACCAGCCAGAGGCGGCGAATCTTCAGAGGTTTTGCGGCTGTCAGCGATTCTACCCGATGAAGGACATTTCCTTCGAGCGACCAGGTGACCTCCGATAGGAGATCTGGATCCACCGTTTCTCCGGCTTTCGAACCGGCAACCACCCAGTGCTTCCAAAGCGCAGTCACGCTCATTCCATTAGCGGCAGGCTGAATCTCATCGGCGCCGTCCGCGGCAGCGATGGTCCGGCCGTCTTCCAGTTCGAGAAAAGGAATGAGGCAGGGATATATTTTCTCGACGGGAGCAGCGAAACCGGGAAATCCATGTGGTGCAGGTTCGTAATCGGATGTTGCGGCTTTCGGCCCGGTCACGAACGGCAAGGCAAAACGGAGGTTTCCCTGGCGAACCACCCACATTCCAAATTTGCGGCCGGGGCTGTTCCGGAAATATTCGAAGCGCGCAACGTCAGCGAGATTCAATTTGGCGGGAAAGCTATTTACACCTTCTTTTTCCAGGGCCTTCATGAACTCCTGGTGAGCGCCAATCACCTTGCCGAAAAAGGTTGTGGTCTGCTGCCATTCGCGTTCCTTTGTGATGTAACTGTAGTCGCCCCTTCCGAACGCGAAGATGGAAAGCAAGTGGGTTTGCTGGCTGAAGTCGCGCCGCAACCAGGACCATGCGGCAAAGTAGGCCGACGCGAGCTGGGGAAGAGTAGCCGGCCTGAATTCAGGATGCTTACCCAGAAAAGCGGCGATTTCCATGGTGTCCATGTAGCTGATTGCGCCAAGGCTGCGGCCCCAGGAATAACCGTAGCCGTCTGGTGAGAGCAGGTCCCACCAAAGATTCATCTGCTCCTTGAGTGATGGTGCGAGAGCCTTCAAGAGGTCGTCACGCCCCGCGAGTTCCGCTGCATCAAAGAGCGCTCGGACGTACTCATTCGAATAGCGGTCGTAACGGCCGGTTGGCAGTGCATCATCGGCAAAGAGGGCTCCGGCGGTGAATTGTCTTGTGGCCTGATTCAGCAAGTCATCCAGAGAGGCGCGATCTTTGTTGAGACCCAGTTCGAAGTCAATGGCCGCGATGCGCGCTGCAACGCCAAAATAGTTTTCGGGGAGATGGATTAGCGTGTGAGTCTTTGCATCATAAAACCGGCTTGGGTCAAGCAAGGCAACATACGTTTCTCTTTCATCGGAAGACAATCCCTGCCACAAGACGTTGTGGCTTAAGTCCTTCCCGAAACGTTCCAGAGCCATTGCTGCGTACAACTGAGCCCACGTCTTTCCGCCGTGATTCAATTCGATCTGCGCCATTTTTCCGATCATTTGGGGGACGTCATGGCCGGCAATCGTCCTGGTCTCTGCAAGCTCGGAATAGGCCCCGAGAGTTCTCATGAAGGTTCCCCATGAGAATTCACCCGTCGTCAATGCGCCCACGACGCGGTCCGGAAGAGTATCAAGCGTCTTGATGTCGGCAACGTGCGCGGTGACCTCTTTCTGGAAGAAATCCCGGACTTGCCGATCGAGTTCTGAAGTGCGAATTTGTGAAGCTTCAGGCTGAGTTTGTGCGAAGGCAACGGAGCTGAAAGAGAAGAAAGCCACAAGCATGAATGAGATTGGCTTCACTGCGGGGGGTCTTGTCATTCCCATTAGGTGAACTCTAGTTGCCTCTGTCCGTCCTGCGGAAGATCGACAGGCGCATCGTTCGCAAGCATCATTTCGCCGGCGAAGACCCGGGACGTTTGTGCTGCTGAAGCCAAAGCAGGTCTTCCAGCAGGTAATATTGCCCGTAGATCAACATCGAATCGTGGGGACGGACGCTGCTCCCGTGCCGCAGCACTCCCGGCGGCGTGTGATCGTTTTCTCCCACCGGGGTCAAGTACCGGTCGATCAGAGATTGCACGATGCGTTCGCCGGTGTCTCGATAGTTCTTCGCGCGTGCAAGGTCCGTGGTTAAGGCGGACAAGCGGAAAAGGCCGCCACCAAGGATGGCGGCCGCAGAAGTGTCCCGGTTCCGGAAATGAACGCCTTCGTCGTCGAAGTCGTACCACGGGACGGAATCGCCTGGGAGGTTTTCCAGCGCGTAGTCGGCGATTCGTTGTGCCGTCAGAAGAAACTCGGGTTCGTGTGTCTCGGAGTATGCGACGGAGAAACCGTAGATCGCCCAGCCAAGTCCGCGCGACCAAGTTGTGTCCGGGCCATATCCCTGATGCGTGTGCCTGAAAACCAATTCTCCCGGAGCAGCCGTGTTTTCGAGCTTGAGCAAGGTGTCTTTGCTACTGCCACCATGCAATTGAAGTTCCTGGCGGTTGTCTCCGGGATTGTAATGCACGGAGTGAAAGACGGATCCGTCAGGGCGCACAAACCATTCCGCGGTCCTCCGGGCGTGCTTCCTGCCAATGTCCCGCCATTTTTGATCGCCGCTCCTGTCGCTCGCCCACCACAGCAATTGCAGGTTCATCATGGTGTCGACGATGGTGTCGTCGCCATCGAGGCTCCACGACGCGATCAACTGCGACTTTGGATTGAACAATTGTTCGAGACGCGCCGCGCCGCGTATCGCGCTGGATAGCAGCGCCTTATCCTGCGTCAAATCGTAGCCAAGCGCCGCAGAGTAATAGTTCAAAAAACCGGCGTCGTGATTGTCCTGCGATTCCTGGCCGATCAGTTTGGAACCCCACAGCTCCGCCCACTTGCGGTATTTCTCATCATGCGTCGTGGCGTACATCTGCCAAAGCTCCGCGATCCAGAAACTCCCTGTCCAGTAATAACCGTTCTGCGTTTGCCATTCTCCGGAATTGTTATCGCCTTCCGTGAAAAATCCTTGCCCCGCCTTTGTGTTGATAGGCTCCGGCGTAGCGCGAAGAATGGGTTCCCATGTTGTCGCCGTGCGGTCAATCTCCTGACGCAGCAGTCCCAGGGACTGCTCCACCGTCTTTGATTCATGTTGAAGGAGAGTATCGGCAGGCGCGGGTTCGGGGCTCGCCACACGCGACAGAATTCGAAACGTTGCTGGCAGCGCCATGCGGTCGGCTTGATTCTTGACCGCAATAAGAAATTCTTCCCGGCTCGTTATGCCATCCGAAGGAAGCACAATGGGCTGACGCTCTTCGGTCCCCTTATCATTCCGGAAAGTGATCTTGCGATTCGAACCTTCCTGGTCCCACGCCGCCAGCGCGTACCATCCGGCCGAGCCACCGTTCAAATGGAACTCCACTAGGTTGTTCTTGGCATCGTTTCCAATTTTCGCGCCTTTTGCCTGAGTAAGAACTGCGAGTCCGAGATTCTGCCCCGGTATCTCCTCTGTCGCCGTGGCGCCGGGTGCTACGACCTGCTCTCCCCAACTCGCGATCCAGGTCGCGGGCGAATCCTTTCCAGAATTCACCGGAGTTATGCCGGGCTTGACAGGCAGACCGGTCGCGAATTCGAAGCTGTCTCCGCAGTCCGCTGAAATCGTGTGCTCGAATCCTCGTTCTCCCGCCCACTGCGTGATTCGCGATTGAAGATGGATGATCTTCCCCGCGGCGTTCCATCCGTCGTAGTCCAGTTCCACGATGGAGCGCACCGGCCCGCTCGCCAGTATTCGCCATTTGCGGTCCTTTACATCGGCCACTTTGATCAGCGTGCCGTCAACCATGGCGGCGACTGCGCCGATTCCGATGGAGTCGCCCACCTTGAACATGTCGCGGCCTTCCGGCGATTCCTCGTGATAGGCGTAATCCGGCGACGCGTACATGGCCAGCTGCAAAGTCGGACGCCGTTTGCCGTAGATATCGATGGCGTTTCGAGGATCAAAATAGATACGAAACGCGACGCGCTCCGATTCCCAACCGAGACCTTCGATCTTGCGGCTGAACAGCGCCGCAGTTCTTTGCTTGTAATCACCACGCAAGCGCCAGATGCGCGCCCCCTCGCCGTACGAGATCGTCACAATGCGAGTTTGATGGGGGGCAAGGTCGAGTTGAAATGCCAGCTCGCCTGCCTTTCCGTCGCCGTGCAAATCGTCCACTTGGGAGGGCAGTTCTTCCGTCAGCAGAACAGAGGCGTCTTCTTGCATGGTGCTTGCGTTGCTTACCGTCGCGATCATCGCTCCGGGTTTGAAGTCCGGAGCCACTTTCCGTATTTCTGCGATGGTAATGACGATGTCCGCCGCGCTTCGAACGCTCGAACTCGGATTGGTGACGGCCACCTTAATGTTCTTAATCTGCTGCGCCCCGCAAGCCGAACCTATGAAAAGAGCCGAGACGAGCCACAGCATCCGAAAAGAAGCGGTGCGCATTGCTTTTTGGTCGGAGTGAAAAATGAAATCGGAGACTCCAGGAAGCTGGCTCAAGAGAGGTAGTCCTCCCGGCACGGGGTGAACACATCGATCACCAAGGAGTCTTCGGCGGCGGATGCGCCATGTTCCACGCCGCCCCGCACCACAAAGCTGTCGCCCGCTCGAACGTCGACCGTTTTGCCTTGGCAGGTCACCTTGAGGTGTCCATGGACGACGTACACGACTTGCTCGTGCGGGTGGCTGTGCACTGTCCCAACCCAGCCTTTCACCATCTCATGTTCCGCAAGAAACAATTTGTCGTTGTAGGCCAGCACGCGGCGCTTCAATCCCTTTTCCGGCACGGACTCCTTGCCATCCCTGTGCGCTACCACCACGAATTCGGGAAACGTTTTAGTCTGCGTACCCATCTTCATTCTCCAATTTGCTCAGGCTATTGATTACGCAATGCGATACAACTTTTTTCGTGATACTCACACGCTAGTTTCCTTAGCGCCCCAACCAGCCTCCGTCCACGGCAAGAACGTGACCGTGCACGTAATCACTGGCGCCTGAACAAAGAAAGATTGCGGCGCCTGCAATATCACCGGGCGCGCCCCACCGTCCCGCAGGAATTCGTTCTAAAATCTGGCGGTTGCGGACCGGATCATCTCGCAACGCGGTGGTGTTGTCCGTCGCCATATATCCGGGCGCGATGGCGTTCACGTTGATTCCTTTGGCGGCCCATTCGTTTGCCAGTGCTTTCGTCAGTTGCGCCACGCCACCCTTGGCCGCTGCGTATGCCGGGACCAGGATTCCGCCTTGAAAGGAGAGGAGGGAAGCGATATTCAAAATTTTTCCTCCCGTGCCCTTTCCGAGCATGTGCCGCCCGGCAAGTTGCGATAGGTGGAAGACTGCCGTCAGGTTCACGGCAATCAGTTCGTCCCAGAATTCGGCAGGGTATTCCACGGCGGGAGCTCTTCGAATCATTCCCGCATTGTTCACCAGAATGTCGATGGACCCGAATTCTGAAACCATTTTCTCGATAAGGCCGGAGCACGCCTTGGAATTTGCCAGATCCGCGGAATGGTAGAATGTCTTGCGGCCAGCAGCACGAATTTCGTCGCAGGCGGGACCGGGCTTCGGATCTCGCCCATGGCAACCCACATTCGCTCCGGCTTTTGCGAAGGCCACAGCAATGGCGGCGCCGAGTCCTCGGTGCGAGCCCGTTACCAGCGCATTCTTGCCGCTCAGCTGAAATGCTTCAAGGCCCATCAAAGTACGTTCCCCGTTCCTATTCGATTTTGGCCGGCGCCAGTGTCGGTGCCAGCAGCTGGATGATGAGCAAGGCCAGCAGATAGACCGAGCAAGCGAGAACGAATAGTGGGACGTAGCTGTTCGCCCTGGCGACGATATAGCCCGTGGCCGTTTGCAGCAGCGCCCCGCCGATTGCTCCCATCATCCCCCCGATCCCCACGACGGAAGCGACCGCCGCTTTGGGGAAGGTGTCGGAGGGCAGCGTAAACAAGTTTGCCGACCATCCTTGATGTGCCGCGGCAGCAAGCCCCACCAGACCGACAACGACCCACAGATTGCCGGAAAATGGCGCCCAAACTACGGGCACCACGGCCACTGCACAAATCAGCAAGGCCATCTTGCGCGCAAAGTTAGGACTCTTTCCTCGCCTCAGAAGGATCGCGGAAATCCATCCCCCTCCGATACTCCCTACGATAGACACAACATAGACCGCCACGACCGGCTTTCGGCTCTGTGAGAGATTGAGGTGGAATGTCCCCTGTAAATAACGAGGCAACCAGAAGAGATAGAACCACCAGATCGGGTCGGTGAGAAATTTAGCGATAGAGAAGGCCCAGGTTTCATTCCTGGGAAACAACTTGATCCAAGGTACGCCCTGGATCCTTTCGGGCGCATCGCTCTGAATAAGGGCCAACTCTTTCACCGATACGCGCGCGTGTTCCTCCGGTTTCGCATATAGCCAAAGCCAGAGGCCGAGCCAAACAAAGCCCAGCGCGCCAGTACCGATGAACGCCCCTCGCCACCCAAGGGAATAAACCAGAAATGGCACCACCAGGGGCACCACGATATTCCCGATATTCGCTCCGGTATTAAAGATCCCCGTCGCCAGAGCGCGTTCTTTTCTCGGGAACCATTCAGCCACGGTTTTGATGCAGGCCGGAAAATTGGCCGCCTCGCCCAAGCCGAGGATGAACATCGCCACACCAAACGTAACAACCGAGTACGCCGCGCCCGGCAGCATGGCGGCGATGCTCCAAATGGAAATGGCGATCGCAAAACCTTTCCGCGTACCCAGTCGGTCCGTAAGCCGGCCCGCGCACACCAGCCCGATCGCATACGCGACCTGAAATGCACCCGTTATATATCCATACTGGATGGTGTTCCAGCCGATGACGGTTTCCAGGTATTTTTCGAGATAGCCGATGACGCCGCGATCTACATAGGCAATCACCGTAGCGAGGAAGAGCAGTGCGCAGATGACCCAGCGGAAATTGCTGGCTTGAGCGCCGACGGTCGCCGCACTCTCGATTGTCGGAAGCGCCGATACCGGAGTTTGCGGCGAATTCGATGAATTCATCTGGAAGGTCTCCAGGATTCTTTTTATTTGCGGCCGACTTCCAATCCAGATCCGCCCTGTTGAAACCCCGGCTGAATATTTACGACACCAAATTGCCGGTCCTCCACTTCGCGGTGCGCAGCCATCGCCCAAAGGAAAGCAATGCGGTGGCCCGGGACGGAAACGTTCGGGTGGTACCCGCTGGGCATCAGCACCGCGTCGCCGTCGCGCACCACTGTCACGAGTTCCGGATACTCCGTGTTGTTATACACCAGCTGAATGCCATAGGCGGGTTCCGGCATGTCAAAGTAAACGTACATTTCTTCCAGCATCTTCGCATGCTCATGCGGAGGCCAACTCGTCCAATTGCCCGGGTCCGAATGCGTAAACCCGGCAACGAGGCGTCCCGCTTCGACGTTCTTTGCGATCAGCATATTCAACTGTCGCGAAGAACCCGGCCCGCCGGCGCTGAACTTCAGCCCCGCGTCCTTGGAAGTCTCTGCATAGCGCACTACCTGAAGCGGGTATTTGCCTTCGACATCGGAAGAAAACTCCGCGATGTCTACTTCGCTTTTTGTGGAGACTTCGACCTTTGAGTCTCTCGGAGTATAAATCGCGTCGTACTGGCCGAGTTCAAACTGTTTTCCACTCGCTCTGACCGTGGCCTTGCCGGAAAGAAGGATCAGCCCGGTTTCGCGATCCCCGTTGGCAAATGAAATGCTCGGCGTCGTGAAATCGAGTCTGATGCGTCCGTAGGCGAGATGGCGCATCGTGCTGTTTTGGGGCGTGACTGAAATGTGCCGCCCCATCTTGGCATTCGTACTCCGAAATACCATTTTCTCTAAAGGACTTGCAGTTTTCGTGTTCATGTTTCCCTTAAACACATAACGTGTTTCCTCGACTAGCTTAAGACAAATCAGTTTGCATGCAACTCCTGGTTGGACATCTCAGGCGGCCGGAGCATCAAAGTGCTTCTCCCTGCTGCCCGTGATTCAAAAAAATAGCGTTCGGCAACGAGGCCCGTCGTCAGAAGGTAAGACGAACACCAAGCTGAAGCTGGCGCATCGGGTTTGCCGTGAGAATACTCCCGAAGGTGCCCGTGGGAGTCGACGATGGCGTCGAGCAGCAAGTGACACTGTTACCTGCCGGCGTGCTTAAGCTCACCAAATTGAAAACATTGTAAGCGTCGGCGCGCAATTGCAGATTTAAGTGCTCTTTGAAAACAAAATCGCGAGAGATCGCGAGGTCCGCGTCCTTAAATGTGGGCCCACGGAGCATATTACGCCCAGAGTTTCCATTGACGGAGATGCCGTTAACTGCGGGATTCTGCGAGAACGCGGCGGTATTGAACCACTCCGCCGCAGTGCGATTGCTCAGGACCGGGTTCTGCCCGGACACAAGCTCGGCTCGCTCAGCGCCACTGTTGCCCGTCAGGTTGGCGTCTTTGCCGTCGAGAACGGTAAAGGGAAACCCGCTATGAATGTTGATGATTGGCGAAATTGTCCAGCCATTCGCGACTTCGCGCGCCAACCAATGGTTCCCATGGTAGTAGTTCAATCGCCACACCAGCGCCGTCACGAACTGATGGCGGAGATCGAAATCCGCCGGTCCGCGTTCCAGGCCAAGATTGGTCATGTCCTGCGCGCCGCCCTGGGTGGTGTTGTTGTCGAGTTGTACGCTGTCAAAGGTGTGGCTGAAAGTGTAAAAGCTATACAGCATCAGACCATGAGTCATTCTTAGCTGGGCTGTTGCCTGTAGGCCGTTGTACGAGGCGGTTTGATTGGATTGTACAAGCAAAACAGTGCCAAACGGGCTTCCTGGACCAGCGCAAGTGGCCACCCCCGTATTGTCAATCGGTCGGCGATTCACGATATTGGCACCAGCACTGGTCGCGCAAGCGGGCGCTAGAGCGCCGGTAGCAGGAGCATTGATGTCTTGTGCGAAGGGCAGATCGTGGGTCAGATTGCCCACGTAAGCCGCGGAGACGGTGAAATTCGAGGTAATTTGCCGCTGGACGGATAAATTGAACTGATAGCTATACGGCCATTGGAAATTCTTCGAAAAACCGAAGAACGGCCCTCCCGGAGTGAGAAACTGCGGCGGAACGAACGGGAACGGATCGGTGCCGCTTACGCCGCTTCCGCTCCCGGCGGCACAAGTCACCGTCGGACCGAGCGGGGTGCCCGAGGCATTTTTCGCCACCAGTTTATTGTATGGGCAGGAGAGCGTTGCGCCTTGTGGGACGGCCGTCAGGCCCGAACCCGTCACTTGCTGAGTGACGTTGGTGAACGTGAAGCGCACGGCGGAAGGCTCGAAATTGGTGACCGTGTTCCATTCGTTGCCTGAAACGCTGCCGTAAAATACTCCGGCACCGGCTCGGATTGAGGTCTTACCATCGCCGAAGGGGTCCCACGCAAACCCAACTCTGGGTGAAACATGATGCCACCGGACAGGCACGATGCCGCGCGTTACGCCCGGATCGCCATTAAACAGAGCGCCCTGCGGAGCCGCCGGGACCGCCGTCGATTGCTGCCCCACCTGGAAGCTGGTCCCCCGATTCTGAGGATCTGTGGGTGGGGTTTGAATATCCCAGCGCACACCCAGGTTGAGTGTCAGGCGGGGGAAGATTCGGAAATTGTCTTGCGCGAATAGCCCCGTGCTCCAATTGTTCGTGAAGCCCGTCACCGGGGCGTCCTGCGAGACAGACGTCGGCAAGCCCATCACGAAATTCGCGAGCGCAGGAACCGCAAGAGTCTTGCCCGACACGGCGTCCTTTATGTTCGTGGCATTAAAGCCAAACACGCCATAATTATTCAACAAAGTTTGCTGAATGTCTTTATCGAGAGTTTCGTCTCCGCCGAAAGAAATCGAATGCCGGCCGTGGGTTAAGTTGACCACGTCCCGCACGGAATAGAAGTTTGAACTGGCGACAGGCCCGGCGATGGCGCTCGCTGCCGTAAAGAATCCCGTCACGGAGATCTGCGGGAGCGAATGCGGTCCCTGGACCGTGAATTCGGAGCCAAGATCGCCGAGGGATGTGCTTGGCAAGTTTATTCGTCCAGCGATGTTGCGCGTGTAGCCGAGCCACAACTGATTCGACAGATTGGATTTGGCCGTCCAAGTATCACTTAGGTTCACATTTTGCTGCCGCCAGGTGAATTGTTGTACGTCCCAGGAGACATTGCCGTTGGGCTGGCCCGTAGTGGAATTCAGAGGAGGAACCTGATTGTTTCCGCTCGTGTAGAAGTAGCTTCCGCTCAGTCGTTGGTTACTAGTCAGAGTATGATCCACCTTAATCAGAAACTCATCCGTATTGTACGGACTCGGGGCCACCGCCTGGAAGGCGCCAATACCCGCCGTAGGGATATTGGGAAAAACGCTTGAAGTGAGCAGCGTTTTGGCCACGGGATCCAGCAACGAAGGGCAGATCACCGTCGTAGAACCGCACGTGTACTGGCTCGGCAAGGAACCGCCCTTTAGAAGGGCGGCCATATTTCCTCCCGCCTCCACTGCGGTTGGCAACGTCGCGCCGGTGAACAGGAAGCTACTGAGCTGGCGCAGACCCTGGTAGGAGCCGAAAAAGAAGGTCTTGTCTTTTCGGATCGGGCCTCCGAAAGTCCCGCCGAATTGCTGCCGCCGCAGAGGAGGAGTACCAACTGTCGAGTTCCATGGAGCGGCGTTCAAGGCATCGGTCCGCCAATAATCGAATAGCCCGCCGTGATAATTGTTCGTGCCGGTTTTTGTAAGCACCGTTATGACCCCGGCGGACATTTTCCCGTACTCCGCACTGTAGTTGTTCGTTTCGACGCGGTATTCCTGAATGGCGTCCGGGTTGGGAAGAATGTTGCCCGTGTTCCGCAATCCGGTCATGTTGATTCCGCCGTCGAGGTAATAGCTCACTGATCCTGCTCCGCCGTCCACGCCGCCGTTAATGAAGGTTCGCTGCTCCGGGTATCCGAGGGTTATCACTGGATTCGGCTGGCCCGGATTAAAGCTGCTGTTCTGAACCCCTGGCGTGAGCTGCAGCAATTGATACGCGTTGCGATTCACGAGCGGCAGGTTAACGACTTCTTGGTTTTCAATGGTGCGCCCGAGTTCCGGGCTGGTGGTGTTCACTAGCGGCACACTCTCAGAGACTGTGACCGTCTGGTTGATGTCTCCCAACTGCAGCATCGCGTCTACACGGGCGGGCACATTCACTTCCAGCACAATACCGGCTCGCACGAATCTCTTGAATGATTGGGCTGTGATCTCCACATTGTAGTTGCCAACTGGAAGGAATTCGATACTGTACTCGCCTTCGCCGCTCGTTTGCGCTGTTCGTGAGAGGTTTGTGTCGGTGTTCGTTACTGTCACTTGAGCGCCGCCGATCGTGCCGCCATTTGCATCGGTCACTCGGCCGTAGATCGTGGTCGTGGTGAGTTGCGCCCTCATGATGTTAGGAAACAGCACAGCTACCAGGCAGAAAACGACACCTACTCCGAATTTTCCCCGCATCGGTATCTCCTATCCGTGCGCAGTGCACCTCTGCGCGTGTTCCGTTCTCCTTCTCCCGAGATGCGGTCCAGCCGCCCCGCCTCGCCGAAGCACGCCGTACCACATTATGAGACTGCATCCCACTTCCAAAACAGACCGCAAAAAAACCGGCTTTCGCCGACTCTTCCACCTCCGCTTAATTCGCTGCGCTGTGCATCAACTCCGCTGGTGCCGCCTGATATCCCAATTCGGAGGAAAGCTTGCCCGCTGCTTCCATCAGCGCGCGGCCAATCTCAGGAATCCTTTCTTTGGTCATTCGAAAAGCCGGCCCAGAAATGCTCATGGCCGCAGCCAGCTTTCCGGAATGCGAACGCACCGCTGCTCCTATGCAGCGCAAGCCCTCCTCTTTTTCTTCATCATCAATGGCATAGCCCCGCGCCCGCACCGTCTTTAACTCCATTTTCAGTGCACTAGCCGTGGTGATCGTGTTTGGCGTGACCGCCTTCAAACCCCAGCGCCGCACGATCTTGCTCACCTCCGCATCCGCGAGTTCCGCAAGCATGGCCTTGCCGACCGCGGTGCAATACGCTGGAGCGCGGCTTCCCACCGTGCATGCCGTGCGCACGCTACGCTGCGACTCGACCTTTTCCACGTAAAAAACTTGTCCCTCGTCGAGAATACAAAAGAATACGGTCTCGCCAAATTCGTCTTGCAGGCGGTCCAGATAGGGCCGTGCGCGTCCGCGGAGGTCGAGACCGTCGATGGCTCGAGATCCCAATTCGTAAAGTCGCAGCCCTAAACGGTAGCGCCCCGTTTCCGGATTCTTGACCACCAGCCGGTGCTGCTCCAACACCATCATGAGCCGGTGGACAGTGCTCTTGTGGAGCTTGAGGGCGGGGCAGAGTTCCGCGAGGCTGCAATCGCTCGAGCTGTTGGCCAAGATCGCCAGGGCCGCCAAAGCGCGATCGAGAACCTGGACCTTGTACGGGGAATCGCTCGTCTTAGATTGTGGCACGCGTGCCATATTATGGCTTTGCGTTGGGTTGTCAAGAAGAAAAATCGATACCTTGCATCGAAGCGCCCGGTTGGCGTCTGCCAAGGCGCAGACAGCCTGCCAAATCAGCTGTCAGCTGTCGGGAGTCCCGCCACAAGGCTGTTGTGACTCGGAGCGCTGTTCCACTTGCTTTTCGTTCCCGTCATCGAGCGCATTGTCGCAGTGCATGGCACGCGCAATCACATTCTGGTGAACTCCCGCTCAGGCCTGCGGGATGCGCGGTGAATCTTTTCAATGTAAGATGTTGAAACCACTTTAGGGGCGTAGCTCAGTGGTAGAGCAGCGGCCTTTTAAGCCGAAGGTCGTGGGTTCAATCCCCACCGCCCCTACCAAATCCTCATCATTATCAATCGTTTCGAGGGATTACTTTCCGGAACTACCGGGGTCACTACCGCTTGGCTCAAAAAATACCGATTCGATTGCGTCCATCGCCTCGCGGTGGTCATTGCGCAGAATGTGCCCATAGAATCCCAGAGTCGTCGCCGGGTCCGCATGACGCATTTGCCGCTGCGCTACGGCCACCCCGGTGGATTGTAAGAGCAGGCTGCTCAAGCAATGGCGAAAAGCATGTAAACCAGCCCGCTTACCCTTATGCGCGATGCCGAGTTCATCCAGAAGCGGATGGAGGACCGTTGAGACTACCTTGTTCCGGGAATACGGGCGGCCTCGACGGTTCACAAAGAGAAGTTGATGGCTATGTCCTTCGAGATGCTTTAGGAGCTTCTCGCGCAGCACGGGCGGCATCGGCACACAGTTCTCGGACTCCTCGGTCTTTAATGTCTGAATGTGTCCGTGCCAAGCCGCCTGTCGAACATGGATTTGGTTGTTGTCGAAATCCACATCTTCAACACGCAAGCCGAGAATCTCCGAGGCGCGTAGGCCAGTGAGCGCGAGCAGCGTGAAGAAGGCATCCCAGATCTTCCGCCCGGTAACGGCGATGAGAATCTTCTTCACCTGCGCCGGAGAGAGTACAAACGGCTTACCCTCACCCGGCTTCTTCAATCCGAATTTGAGATCCCGCTTCTTCAACGCAGGCACGCCAGGGCAGAGACGCCGCGCTTCGTCCAAGATTCGGAACAGGTCATCTACAACATTTTCACGGGTGCCGCGTGAACGATGGAGCATGGTGCCGATAAGATCCTGAACGTGCTTGATGGTGATGAGCGTAATGGGAATCTCACCGAGCATCG
>Ga0307477_10000661_pt1 | contig 34820 bp, 18 predicted proteins | sample atmos_gasesECM2C_FD_203316 | JGI IMG/M metagenome (GOLD analysis project Ga0307477, IMG submission 203316) | Hardwood forest soil microbial communities from Morgan-Monroe State Forest, Indiana, United States - atmos_gasesECM2C_515 | ecosystem: Environmental > Terrestrial > Soil > Temperate...
ATTTATTTCGGAGAGAGCGACGGTGGCAGGCTCGCCTTCTTGCGCATCTTGCATGTAGACGCGATCGGCAGCCAGGGCCAGCTCGAAAAGGGAACCAGCGAAGCAGGAATTCGGTTCGACGATGGCGAAGAGAGAGCGGGAGGTGACATCGATGCGGGCGAAGGTTCGGCGTATCATGCCGAGGACTTCGCGGGTGAACCAATTGTTCTGGTTGGCAAGGAGAAAGTCGTCCGTGGCGATCACTGCGTCGGGATTTCCGGCGGTCTTGAGGAGCCACAGGCCGAGATCGAGTTCGCTGGAACGCAGGGTGAGAATCGCGTCGTCGAGTTCGCGAGCCATTTGGAGCGGCCACCAGTTGGCGCCCGCGGCGAGGACTTTTTCTATGCTGATTTCGGAGGCGGCTTCGGGGGCGCGGACGGTGACAGTGGCAACGCGCGCTTCGCGATTGTATTGCACGTCGACAAATTTGTAGTGAAGGCCGGCATCGTCGACGGTGCGTTCAAGCGGCGTGAGAATGACACCTCTGGCGTTTGTGGGGCGATCGCTTTCGTCGGCGAGCTGGCGGGCGCGCTGCTTGATATGTTCGGCGAATTGCTGCGGCTTCACGATTTCGTCGACGAGGCGCCAGTCTTTGGCGCGCTGGCCGCGCACGCCGTCAGGATTGGTGCAGAAGATGTCGGCATGATCGCGACGGACTTTGCGTTTGTCGGTGACGCGCGTGAGGCCGCCCGTGCCGGGGAGAACGCCGAGAAGGGGAAGCTCCGGGAGGCTGACGGCGGAGGAGCGATCGTCGACGAGGATGATTTCATCGCAGGCGAGAGCCAGTTCGTAGCCACCGCCGGCGGTGGTGCCGTTGAGTGCGGCGAGAAACTTCAGCCCGGAGTGGGCGCTGGCGTCTTCGATGCCGTTGCGTGTTTCGTTGGTGAATTTGCAGAAATTGACTTTCCAGGCGTGGGAGGAGAGCCCGAGCATATAAATGTTTGCGCCGGAACAGAAGATGCGGTTCTTGGCACTGGTGATCACGACGGAACGGATTTCGGGATGCTCGAAGCGGAGGCGCTGGAGCGCGTCGTGGAGTTCGATGTCGACCCCGAGGTCGTAGGAGTTTAGCTTGAGTTTGTAGCCTGGGCGGATGCCGCCGTCTTCGGCGACGTCCATGGTGAGTGTGGCGACGGGGCCGTCGAAGGAAAGGAGCCAGTGCTTGTAGCGCGATGGGTCCGTGCGAAAATCGAGCGCGGCTGCGGTGGGCTGAGCTTCTTGGGTTGCGGCGACGTCCACGATTCCTCCTGGTGGTTACTGGGCAGCGGCTTGGAGCGCTGCGCTTAGCTTGGTGAAACTGGCATCGACCGAATCGCCTGAAGTGTCGACGCAGGTGTCGGCTTTGCGGTAGAGAGGTTCGCGGGATTCGAGAATGCGGCGGAGATCTTCCATGGCGCGATCGCTGCCAGCCATAGCGCGGAAATCACCCTGAGCGATCACGCGGGACATGTGCTCTTCGGGCTGAGCTTTGAGCCAGATGGTGAAGCAGTGGGCGAGGAGATAGTCGTAGGTTTCTTTTTCGGAGACGATGCCGCCGCCGACGGAGATGACGGCACTGTCGCTTTCGCCGAGGACGCGCTCGAGAGTGCGCTTCTCAATGGCGCGATAGCCGGACTGCGCGTAGAGGGAGAAAATTTCGGCGAGGGGCATGCCGGTTTCTTTTTCGATTTCGTGGTCGAGCTCGATGAAGGGGACGTTGCGTTGGGCGGCGAGCTTGGAGCCAAGGGTGGATTTGCCGGCGCCGCGCAGGCCGATGAGGGCGATGCGGCGGAGGCGAAGATTTTGCTCCAGGCCGAAGTCGCGCAGGAGGCGAGCGGCGGCTTCTTCGAGGCGATGGCTGGGGAGGCGCTCGATGAAGCGCAAGATGGTCTGCTTTTGCGAAGCATGCCGCTGGTCGTCTTGCCGGGCGTTTTGGTGCTGTGGGGCGAATAATTCTTCGAGCGAGACGCTCAGCACCGCGGCGACTCGGCGAAGAAGCAAGATGGAGATGTTGCCTTCGCCGGATTCGAGTTGGGCAAGGTGGCGCTCGGAGACGTTGGATTCGCGGGCAAGAGTTTTGCGGGTCATGCCGCGGCGGTTGCGAAGGTCGCGGACGCGGGAGCCGAGGGAGAGGAGAAACTGTTCGCAGGAAAGCTGAGGAGGGCGGCGGAAGGGGAGCTTGGTTTCGAGTTGGGGGTGCGATGCCACGGCCGATCTCTATGATGCAGTATAGTACATACTTGGACGGTTCGGTCAATCGGTATTTTGGGAGGTTCGACCGGGTACACGGATGTATCTACTAACTGATTGCATGTGAGGCTGTTACGAGTACTGCGCCGTGGCTCGGCCGTCGACCAGAGATGCAGTATTGTGCCTGGTACGGGGGAGCGCTCGGAGGCAACGCCGACGTGGGACGCCATCGGTGCGCATTTATCTATATGTTAAGATGCCTCGGACGCCGCAGGAAGGTTGGTGCCGAGGCGCGATGGTCTGCTTAGACGGACACATTTGGACTAAATTCGCGGCGGGAATCGCGTACACTCTAGGGCGTTTTTGCTATGTTCTTGCAAACAAGCTTGCATGAATAAAGCGCACGAACTGTTGACATCGTTCAAGGCTCGCTTCGGCACCGGTGCTTCCGTTTACAGGGCACCGGGGCGCGTGAATCTGATTGGGGAGCACACCGATTACAACGGCGGCTTGGTACTGCCGGCGGCGATCGGATTTTCCTGCTGGGTGGCGATTGCGGCGCGCGATGACCGCAAGCTGGTTCTCTACTCCGAAAATTATGGTGAAGCGTACGAAGCGGAACTCGATGAATTGGGAGCGCGCGGGTCGGGGCATTGGGCGGACTATGCGCTGGGCGTAGCGTGGGCGCTGCAGGACGCGGGCTACCGGCTGCAGGGCGCGAACCTTTATATCGCCGGGGATGTTCCGCTGGGAGCGGGGCTGAGCTCGTCGGCGGCGATTGAGGTTTCGACGGGATACGCGCTGTTGTCGGTGGCGAATCAGGCGATTGACCGCACTAAGCTGGCGTTGCTGTGCCAGCGGGCGGAAAACGAATTTGTGGGAGCGCGCGTGGGGATTATGGATCAGTTCGTTTCGTGCCATGGGCGAGCGGGTCACGCGCTGCTGATTGATTGCCGGTCGCTCGAATACCGCTCTTTGAGACTTCCGCCGAAGGTGAGCCTGGTAATTTGCAATACGATGGTGAAGCACAGGCTGCAGGCGGGCGAATACAATGTGCGGCGCGCGGAGTGCGAGGAGGCGGTGCGAAAGCTATCCGAGGCGTTGCCTGGAATTCGGAGTTTGCGAGACGTGAGTTTGGAGCAGCTTGCGAAAAATCGAAGTTTATTATCGGAGACACTTTACCGGCGCTGCCGGCACGTTATTTCGGAAAACAAGCGTGTGCGCAAGGTGGCGGACCTTTTTGGAGCGGGGAAAACCGAGGGGCTGCGCGAGGTGATGGCGGCTTCACATGAGAGTTTGCGAGATGATTATGAAGTGAGTTGCCGGGAGCTGGATGCGATGGTGGAGATTGCGGGGCGGCAAAGAGGAATTTACGGCGCGCGAATGACCGGCGGCGGTTTCGGCGGGTGCACGATTAATTTTGTGGACGTGAAGCACGCGGCGGAATTTCAGCGGCGCGTTTCGGCCGAGTACGAATTCGCAATTGGCCTGCGTCCGGACATCTATATATGTGAAGCATCGCAGGGAGCGGAGTTGGTGGAGCCGGCGGCTGAGAACCTTCCGAGGGTGACGCGCTGAGGGATGCATACCTAAGACGGCGCCGTTTGTGAAACGCATGGATGCTTCGCTGCTGCAGGAAGTGCCACATCGAAGGTTGAATCCGCTGACGCGCGAGTGGGTGTTAGTCTCTCCGCATCGAACGAAGCGGCCGTGGCTTGGGAAGGTGGAGAAGCCGGCGGCGTCGAACTTGCCAGAGTACGATCCGACTTGCTACTTGTGCCCGGGGAATGAACGAGCGGCCGGCGCGAGGAATCCGAAGTACACCAGCACATTTGTTTTCGACAATGACTATGCGGCGCTCTTGCCCGATGCGCCTGCCTTCGAAGTGGATGAAGGCGGCTTGCTGGTGGCGCGCTCGGAGAAAGGGATTTGTCGGGTGATCTGTTTTTCTCCGCGGCACGACCTGACGATTCCGCGAATGTCGCTCGGGGCGATCAGGGAGGTGATTGGCGTCTGGGCGGCGGAATATCACCGGCTCGGCGAGATCGACTGGGTCCACCACGTGCAGATTTTCGAGAACCGCGGGGCGTTGATGGGGGCGAGCAATCCGCATCCGCACTGCCAAATTTGGGCGAACGCATCGGTGCCGGACTTGCCGGCGAAGGAGCTGGCGTCGCTTCGGGCATACCGCGAAGGCAAGAAGTCTTGCCTGCTCTGCGATTATTTGCAGCTTGAGTTGCAGCGGGGCGAGCGGGTGATTTGCGACAATGACGGGTTTGCCGTGGTGATTCCGTTTTGGGCGGTGTGGCCGTTCGAAACGCTGTTGATGAGCAAGCGGCACTTTGCATCGATGGACGAGTTTGCTGTGGGCGAGGCCGAGTTGCTCGCGGATATTCTGCGGCGCATCACGATTCGCTATGACAATTTGTTTGAGACTTCGTTTCCGTATTCGATGGGATTTCATCAGCGGCCGACCGATGGGCGGGATTATCCGGAGTGGCATTTTCACGCGCATTATTTTCCGCCGCTTTTGCGATCGGCCACAGTGCAGAAGTTTATGGTGGGGTATGAGCTGCTGGGGAATCCCCAGCGGGATATCACCGCGGAGGCCGCGGCGAAGATGTTGCGGGAGGTTGCGGAGATTCATCATTTGGATCGGGTGTGAAGAAAAAGGGAGACTGGGATGCGCTAGAGCGCGCCCCTACAACCTCGGGGAGGGAACTATGTGGGAGAAAAGTTTGCCGGCGCTCTTACTGTTATTCGCCGTAAGCGGAGCAGCAAAGGCTCAGTCGGCGCGGTGGACAGAGAAGGAAGCAGCGGATTGGTACGCGAAGCAGGCGTGGTTGGTTGGCAGCAACTACATTCCTGCGGACGCGATCAATGAGCTGGAGATGTGGCAGGCGGATACGTTTGACGCGAAGCGAATCGATTTGGAACTGGGATGGGCGGAAGCCATCGGACTGAACACAATGCGCGTGTTTTTGCACGATTTACCCTGGCAGCAGGACGCGGCGGGTTTCCGGAAGCGAATTGATACTTTTCTGCAGATTGCGGCGCAGCACCACATCAAGCCCCTGTTTGTTTTGTTTGACTCGTGTTGGGATCCAGAGCCGCGGCTCGGAAAGCAGCATGCGCCCCGTCCGGGGGTCCATAACTCCGGATGGGTGCAAAGTCCGGGGGCGAAGGCGTTGCAGGATCCGACGCAATATCCGCGGCTTGAAGCGTATGTGAAGGGCGTGGTAGGCGCGTTTGCGAAAGACGAGCGGGTGCTCGGCTGGGACATCTGGAATGAGCCGGACAACGAGAACGGAGGGAGCTACGCGGAACTGGAGCCGAAGAACAAGAACAAGCTGGTGATTGCGCTCCTTCCGCGAGCTTTTGCTTGGGCGCGGGCGGCGCATGCGACGCAACCGTTGACCAGCGGAGTTTGGAAAGACGACTGGGTGGTTCCGGAAAAGCTAGGGCCAGGGGCGAAGATTCAGATCGAAATGTCGGACGTGATTTCCTTCCACAGCTACGACAAGCCAGAAGCGTTTGAGAAAAAAGTGATCCCTCTGCAGCAGTACCAACGACCGATTTTATGTACGGAGTATATGGCGCGGGGAAATGGAAGCACGTTCCAAGGGACGCTTCCGATTGCGAAGAAATATAATCTGGCGGCAATCAATTGGGGGCTGGTGGCGGGGAAGACGCAGACGTACTTGCCTTGGGACTCGTGGCAGCATCCATATACGGATCGCGAGCCGGCGATTTGGTTTCATGAAATATTTCGGACCGATGGAGCGCCTTACAGCGCGGAGGAAACAGCCTTCATCAAGGAGATCACCGGGCGAGGCACCGCAGCACGGTGAAATCGTGCCACTACAACAACGCGAAAAATTAACGGGCCGCGGAAATGGGAATGATGGCCGATCGTTCTTCTGGCGGGAGGGCGACGCCGTCGCGGAAGGAAACGAACTTGCCGGAGTTGGAGGCCACGCGGTCGCCGGGGACGAGGACTCCTACCAAGTTAAGCGGGTCGGCGGCGGAAACGGTGATGAGTTCGCCGGAAGGCTGCTGCTTGCGCATGGCGCGGAGAGATTCCACCGCAACGGGCAGCGCGAACTGCTCTCCGAGAAAGCCGCTGACGAAGCGGCCGCCGCGAATTTCGCCACGGTCTTCCAGGCGGCGGAGGGTGATCAGGACCTCGCGCCATTTTGGCAAGATCGACTCGCGGGTGAGCACTTCGCGAAAGACGATGCCGTAGCGGCGTAGAAGCATCCAGCAGATTGCTTCAAGGGCGATATTGCGATCGGTAGCATCGCCGGAATAGAGCAGCGACCAGCGGCCGGTGCTGTGACGAGGTCGCGCGGAGCGACCGCTGCCGTGACCGGAGCGGCGTTTGGGATCGATGAGTGCGCGCAAATTGTCGAAACCATCCGCGGTGAGCAGGCCAGCGGCGACCAATTCCCAGAGAGCGGTTTCTACTTCGGCCTTTAGCTTGCTCGTACCGCGCACGATGTCGGAGAAAAAGGAAGCGCCGCGCTGGCGCAGGAACTGCAGAACGGCTGCGGCGTCGGGGCTCAAATTGGAGGCCTCGGCGTCGCCGGCTTCTCGGCGCGGGATCATCCATTCCGATTCGTCGCGTGCGAAGAATGTGATCGGCGCGACGCTGCTGGGCACGACGCGGCGCTTTCCATCTGTCGGTAATTCCAATGTCGCGGGATGCGGCGAGAGGCGTCCCCAGCCGACCGCGCCGGTGAGGCAGAGCTGATCGAGGTCCTTAGGGTCGTAGTTGGCAATACGGCGCGCGAGGATTTGACGCTCCCAGGAATTTGCTGGCGCTTCAAAGCCTTGCAACTGGCGCAGTCCCTCAAGCAGGCCGCGCTCCCCGAGCAATTGCGTGCTTGGCGCGACGTGCTGCCAGCGAAACAGCCAGTTCATGAACTGTGCTGGAGTTACCGATTCAACTTGCTTTCGGAGTTGTCCGAGGGTGAGGCGATGGATGCGAGCCAGGAGGCGACGCTCGCACCATTCCGTTTCGTTACGAGCGGGATCGGTGAATTTTCCCCGCAAGATGACGCCGCTGGCTTCGAGACGAAGGAAAGCTCTCTCCACGTCGGATGCCGAGATACCGATGACGCCAGCCAGTTGCGTTGCGGAGACAGGACCACTGTGGGCCGCCCAGCCGGTGACCATTGCGAGCTGCGCGCCTTCTCGCGACGTTTCGGCGGAGGGCAGCTCTGGGAGTGGGATGTCGAAGGTCGCAGACGGAAAAATTTGGCGAAAGGCATGGGCGCGCTCTGCTGCGACCCAGTAAGTTGCGCCGTTGCATTGCGCGCGGCCTGCGCGGCGCTCCGCCGCGAGCTGTCCAAAATGTGAAGCCCACTGCGGCGCAGATTCCTGCAATTTTGTTTGTAAGCTGTTCGTGGATCGCACCGCATCGGTCGCAGGAACTGGCAGCACAATTAATGAGAGCAGCGCGTCGTGGAGTTCCTCGGCATCGCGGAGGTCTGGCCAGGCGTCGTCGCGTACGGTGGTAATGGCGGCAGGATCGAGGCGGCCAATCTCGGACAGAACCGTTTCGGGGAGAACGCGGCGCATTTCGACAGCGCGGGCGCGGCGCTCTTCGAGCGGGGCATCGTCGAGGAAAGCGTACGGGTTGGCGTTCAGGATTTCGTGGGAAAACTGTGACGGCACCGGAGTGTCGACGGCCAGGCAGCGGATGCGCCATTCGGCCATGTCAGTCAGCACGCGCCGGAGGCCCTCGATGTCGAGGGCTTCGGTGAGCACGTCCTTCATGGTTTCGCGAATGAGCGGGTGATCAGACAGCGCAATTTCGCCTTCGAGATTTTCCGGACAGGCCAGCGCCTCGGGAAAAACCGCAGCAAGCAAATCGTCGGCGCGCATGCGCTGAATGTTGGGCGGGACTTTCTTTCCGCCGCGAAAACGGAGCAGCGCGAGCGAGCGGCCGGCATCCCAACGCCAGCGGGTGGTGAAGAGCGGAGAAGGCAGCACGGCCTGTTCGAGAACCTGCTGCACGGAATTCGGATGCAGGAAATGGAAAACGTCGGCGAGTGGAAAACTATGTTGCTCGCTCAGAGAAATATTCAGGCCATTGTCGGTGGCGGCGGCTTGCAGCTCGAAGTTGAAGGAACGGCAGAAACGCTTGCGCAGCGCCAATCCCCAGGCTTTGTTGATGCGCGCGCCGAAGGGAGCGTGGATGATGAGCTGCATGCCGCCGCTTTCGTCGAAGAAGCGCTCGGCGATGACGGTTTTTTGGGTAGGAATGGCGCCGAGGATGGCGCGTCCAGCAGTGATGTATTCGGCGGCTTGTTCAGCGCCGGATTGGTCCAGGCCACATTCGGCTTTGAGCCAGTTCACGGCTTCGACGAAATCGGTGGGATCGCGCTTCTCTGAGCCTGATACAGAACGTGGAGCTAGCGAACTAATTTGTTCTCGCAAGTCGGCGACATGCGCGGAGAGTTCGTCGGTGCGCGCCGGAGCTTCCCCGCGCCAGAAAGGTACGGTGGGGGCAGCGCCGTGCGCATCCTCGACGAGCACGCTACCGGACGCGACACGGCGGATGCGCCAGGAAGTGTTGCCGAGCAGGATGATGTCGCCGGCGAGGCTCTCGACGGCAAAGTCTTCGTCCACCGTGCCCACGGTGACGCCTTCAGGCTGCGCGACGACGGAGTACAGCGAATTTTCGGGGATTGCGCCGCCACTGGTGATGGCAGCGAGCCGCGCGCCCCGGCGGGCACGCAGAACGTGATTCACGCGATCGCGGTGCAGATAAGCACCATAGCGGCCGCGCTGGCTGGCGATGCCCTCTGAAAGCATCTCAATGATTTCGTCGAAACTCTTGCGCTCAAGGTTGCGATAGGGATAGACATGGCGAACGGATTGAAAGAGAGCGTCTTCCGTCCAATCTTCAGCAGCGCACATGGCCACGATTTGCTGGGCGAGGATGTCCATCGGCGAGTCTGGAATGGCGATGTGGTCCAGATCGCCCTGGCGGATGGCGCGAATGAGCGCGGCGTTTTCGATGAGATCGTCGCGCGTAGTGGCGAAGAGGCGCCCTTTCGGGATGGCTCCGCGCCAGTGGCCTGCGCGACCGATGCGCTGGAGGCCGACGGAAATGGAACGTGGCGAGCCGATTTGGCAGACGAGGTCGACGCTGCCGATATCAATTCCAAGTTCAAGAGAGGCGGTGGCGACCAGGGCGCGGATCTCTCCGGCTTTGAGTTTGCGTTCGGCAGTGAAGCGCAGTTTGCGCGAAAGGCTGCCGTGATGCGCGGCTACGGCGTCGCGCCCCAGGCGTTCAGCGAGATTGTGAGCGACGCGCTCGGCCAGGCGGCGGGTATTGACGAAGATAAGCGTGGAGGAATGCTGGTTGGCGAGCTGCGCGAGGCGATCGTAGATTTCGCCCCACATTTCGTTCGAGGTGATGGGGCCGAGCTCGCTGGACGGTACTTCGACGGCGAGATCCATTTGCCGGCGATGGCCGATCTGCACGATGGCGGGATCGTTAGTTTCGGAGCCGGTCAAGAAATGTGCGATCGTCTCGATTGGCTTTTGCGTGGCGGAGAGGCCGATGCGAGTGAGGCGCTTGCCAGTGAGCTGGTTCATCCGCTCGAGAGAAAGAGCGAGGTGAGCGCCGCGCTTGTCGTCGGCTACCGCGTGAATTTCATCGACGATGACGGTATCGACGGATTTGAGGATTTCACGACTCTTTGCCGCGGTAAGAAGGATGTAGAGCGATTCGGGCGTGGTGACCAGGATGTGCGGAGGGCGAGCGAGCATCGCGCGGCGCTCGTGGGCCAGGGTGTCGCCAGTGCGTACCGCGGTACGGATTTCGGGCATGAGCAAGCCGCGCTCTCCTGCGAGTTGCAGGATTTCTCCGAGTGGCGTCTCCAGGTTTTTCTGGATGTCGTTGCTGAGGGCCTTGAGAGGAGAGACGTAGAGGACCTCAGTGCGGTCGGTCAGACCTCCCGAAAGTGCCTTGCGAACAAGCGCGTCAATGCAGATGAGGAATGCGGCAAGAGTTTTTCCCGAACCGGTGGGGGCGGAGATCAACGTAGTCCTGCCGGTGAGGATGTGCGGCCAGCCTTGCGCTTGCGGCTCGGTTGGCGTGCTGAAGCGGCGGACGAACCATTCCTGAACGAGCGGGTGAGCCCACTCAAGACCAGTTGTTGCAGATTGTGGCGCTGCCGTGGTCATTTCCAATATCGGATTATATAACGATTGCAGAATCTTCCGCTTTCGGTGGATGGGCCGGTTGGTTTTGCAGTCCAAGAGGAATAAAATCGCGCGGCCAAGTTCATTAGCTGAGGGAAAACGGGGAAGAATGGCGACTAAACTTTTGGGAATCGACGTCGGAACCGGGGGAACGCGGGCCGTGCTGCTCGACGAACCGGGGCGCGTGTTGGGCGCGGCCACGGCCGAGCACGCGGAGATGGCGTCACCGAAATTGGGTTGGGCGGAGCAGGATCCTCGCGATTGGTGGCGCGCGACTTGCGTTGCTGTCGCGGAATGTTTGACCGCGGCGGGAGCGACGGGAGCTGAGGTTTCCGCCGTCGGGCTCAGCGGTCAAATGCATGGCTTGGTGCTGCTGGATGCGGCGGGGGACGTGCTGCGGCCGGCCCTGATTTGGTGCGATCAGCGGACGGAGGAAGAGTGCCGGGCGATTACCGAACGCGTGGGCGCGAGGCGGCTGATTGAGCTGACAGCGAATCCGGCGCTGACTGGATTTACGCTGCCGAAGATTTGGTGGGTGCGCGCACATGAGCCGGAGATTTGGTCGCGGGTGCGCTCGATCATGCTGCCGAAGGATTATGTGCGCTTCAGGTTGACGGGGGCGCGGGCCACGGACGTCGCGGACGCTTCCGGGACGCTGTTGTTTGATGTGGTGAACCGGCGGTGGTCTGCGGAGATGTTGAAAGCGTCGGATTTGAAGGCGGAGATTTTGCCAGAGGTTTTCGAGTCGCCGGAGATCAGTGGGCGCGTGTCGAAGGAAGGCGCGGCGGCCAGTGGTCTGCGCGTGGGCACGCCGATGGTTGCGGGCGCGGGTGATCAAGCGGCAGGCGCGGTGGGAATGGGAATTGTTGAGCCTGGCAATGTCAGCGCGACGATTGGAACTTCGGGCGTGGTGTTCGCGGCGACAAGCAGTCCGATGGTTGAGCCGAAAGGAAGGATTCACACGTTTTGTCACGCGATTCCAGGCCACTGGCATGTGATGGGCGTGACGCAGGGCGCGGGACTGTCTTTGCGGTGGTTTCGCGATCAGTTCGGCGGCGGCGCTTCTTACGATGCTCTGATGAAGGAAGCGGCGGAAGCGCCTGCCGGCGCCGACGGCTTGCTTTGGGCGCCGTACTTAATGGGAGAGCGGACGCCGCATCTTGATCCCAACGCGCGAGGGGCGCTGGTTGGGCTGACGGCGCAGCACACGCGGGCGCATGTGATTCGCGCGATTCTAGAGGGCGTGGCGTTCAGTTTGCGGGATACGTTTACGATTTTTCGCGAGCTGGGCGTTCCGGTGAAATCCATACGGCTCGGCGGTGGCGGTGCGCGCAGTTCGTTGTGGCAGCAGATACAGGCGGAGACTTATGGCATGCCGGTGGACCTGGTAGCCGCCGAGGAGGGACCGGCCTACGGCGCAGCGTTGCTGGCCGGTGTGGGAGCGGGTGTGTGGCGCTCGGTGGAAGCGGCGTGCGAAACGGCCGTGCATGTGGCGAAGCGCGTGGAACCGATCGCCAGAAATGTGGAATTGCTGAATCGCAGGTACGAAGAGTACCGAAAGCTTTATCCGGCGCTGCGCGGGATTGGTCATCGCAACTGAACGCTTTTGTGTCCAATTTCTAAGTACCGGAACTCCATTGGCGTGTTGACGATTTAGCTGATTAGCATTATGATTACTTGTGAATACGCAAAAAGGGCCTCTCCCGCCACTAACGGTCGGCAAGCGCCCCGGTTTTCTTCGCTCCTCGACTGCTCATCTCCTTTATCATCAATCTCTTGCGGCCTCTTGGTCGATCTCTCAAAAGTCAAGTCCTTTGTTTTCAGCCGATTGCACGCTCTTTGGCAAAACCCCGGGTGGGGGGGTACTCTGAGCTCCTCGATGGAACCTTATGGGTACGGGCGAACTGCCGTACAATGCTAACTCCGGACTCGCATCCCGGGAATCCAATAATAAGGTCAGTGAAGGAAGAAGATTCCATGGCAGTCACGAAGGATCCTAGGCTTGGCAGCACAGCGAATCTCGCTCCCGGACCGCCCGCGCTCCACTCATCCCGCGAAAAAGAAGTGCTGGCCATGCTGGCGGGGCGCGAACTACAGCCGAATCGCGGTATCCCCCTAAACCTGGATTGGATCGAGAATATTCGTGTCAACACCAGCGCCGTGGAGCGGCGCGCGCAGACCCTGGTAACCCGGCGCACCGTGAAAAAGGATTGGCAGGTGGCGTGGTTGCTGCGCGCGATTACGTGCATGGATTTGACCACGCTGTCCGGCGACGACACGGACGAGCGCGTGCGGCGCTTGTGCGCGAAGGGCCGGCAACCGATTCGCCAGGACCTGGTGAAGCTGCTGGGAATCGAGTCGCTGAATATTCAGGTGGCGGCGATTTGCGTGTATCACTCGTTTGTGGAGACGGCCCTAAAGGCGCTGGAGGGGAGCGGCATAAAGGTGGCCGCGGTGTCGGCTGGATTTCCCGCGGGATTGTCTCCGCTTGATGAACGGGTGACGGAGATTCGGCGCTCCGTGGAAGCAGGAGCGGACGAAATCGATGTGGTCATCACGCGCGCGCACGTCTTCGGCGGCCGGTGGCAGGCCCTGTTTGATGAGATCGCCACGTTCAAGGCCGCTTGCGGGAACGCGCACATGAAAGTGATTCTGGGGACAGGCGATTTGCTGACCCTGCGCAATGTGGAGCGCGCGAGCATGGTGGCGATGATGGCCGGGGCGGACTTCATCAAGACGTCGACGGGAAAAGAGGCAGTCAACGCAACGCTTCCAGTCGGTCTGGTGATGACGCGCGCGATTCGCGAGTACGCGCAGCAGACCGGAATGGCCGTGGGATTTAAACCGGCGGGCGGCATTCGCACCGCGAAGCAGTCGATTGAGTGGCTGGCTTTGATGAAGGAAGAGCTGGGCGCTTCGTGGCTCAACGCCAGGCTTTTCCGTTTGGGCGCTAGCTCGATGTTGGCTGACATCGAACGCCAGTTGGAATTTCACGCGACCGGCAGGTATTCGGCGGAGTACCGGCATCCGATCGCGTAAGGGATTGCGTAGAGGATTTCAAAGCAGGCAAGCTGCTCTGGGGAACTGATAGCAAAGCATGAGTGTCGCCGAAAAATTTCTTTCGATGGAATACGGTCCGGCGCCAGAGGATCCGCGCGAAGCGCTGGTGTGGCTGGACCAGCACGGGCGAAAGCTTGGCCACTTCATCGGCGGCTCGTTTCGGCCGCCCGCCGAGGGCGTTTATTTCGACACGCTCGATCCTTCGACGGGCGAACCCCTGGCGGCGGTTGCGCAAGGTTCGGCGGCGGACATTGACTCGGCGGTGAAAGCCGCGCGCGGGGCGCTTGCGGAATGGCAGTCGCTTACACCGCACGCGCGGGCGCGCTATCTGTACGCTTTGGCGCGGCAAGTACAAAAACATTCGCGGTGGCTTGCGGTCCTGGAGACGATGGACAACGGCAAGCCGATTCGCGAGAGCCGCGACCTGGATATCCCGCTGGTAGCACGCCACTTTTATCACCATGCCGGATGGGCGCAACTTCTGTCGCAGGAATTTCCCGGTTACGTCGCGTGCGGCGTCGTGGGGCAAATCATTCCGTGGAACTTTCCGTTGCTGATGCTCGCATGGAAGATTGCGCCGGCACTGGCCACGGGGAACACGGTGGTGCTCAAGCCGGCGGAGTTTACGCCGCTGACGGCGCTGGCCTTTGCGGAGATTTGCCAGGAAGTGGGATTGCCGGCGGGCGTGGTGAACATCGTCACCGGTGACGGTTCCACCGGCGAGGCGCTGGTGAAACATCCGGACGTGGACAAGATTGCGTTCACGGGATCAACGGAAGTCGGGCGCGCGATTCGCAAGGCTACCGCGCAGAGTCACAAAAAGATTTCGTTGGAGTTGGGAGGCAAGTCTCCTTTCATTATTTTTGAGGATGCGGACCTGGACGGCGCGGTGGAAGGTTTAGTGGACGGAATTTGGCTGAACCAGGGGCAAGTGTGCTGCGCCGGTTCGCGACTGTTGATGCAAGAGAGCGTGGCGGAGACGCTGATCGGCAAAGTCCGCGAGCGCATGAGCATGCTGCGCGTCGGGCCGCCGCTCGACAAAGCGATCGACATCGGGGCCATCGTGGCGCGCGTGCAATTGGAGCGAATTCAGCGGCTGGTGGATCAAGGCGTTGCGGAAGGCGCCACCTGTTGGCAGCCGCCTTCGCTGGTGATGCCGTCGCGCGGACTGTTTTTTCCGCCGACGCTCTTGTACAACGTGCATCCGACGTCGACCGTGGCGCAGCAGGAAATTTTCGGCCCGGTACTGGCGGCCATGACGTTCCGAACGCCGCGCGAAGCCGTGGAGTTGGCGAACAATACCGTGTACGGGCTGGCCGCCAGCGTTTGGAGCGAGAGCATCAACGTGGCGTTGCATGTTGCCGCGCAATTGAAGGCCGGCGTGGTGTGGGTGAACAGCACAAACCTTTTCGACGCGGCCTGCGGATTTGGCGGCTACAAGGAGAGCGGATACGGGCGCGAAGGCGGCCGGGAAGGTTTGTTCGAATACCTCGAGCCGGAATGGTTCAAGCGCGCTCCGCGGCTGGAAACAAAGCCAAGGGCGATCGATCAACCGCCGGAGCAGGAAATCGATTCCGCGGCGCCGCCGATCGATCGCACCGTGAAATTGTACATTGGCGGAAAGCAGGCACGTCCGGACTCTGGCTATAGCTTCGAGGTGCGTGCCGCCGATGGCCGGCTGCTAGGCGAGGCTCCGCTCGGCAATCGCAAGGACATTCGCAATGCGGTGGAAGCGGCGCGAAAAGCGGATGGCTGGGCCAGGACTACGGCGCACAATCGCGCGCAAATCTTGTACTACATGGCCGAAAATCTTTCGCAACGTGCGGGGGAAATCGCGGGCCGTCTCGCCGCTGCCGTCGGCAAAGAGCAAGCAGGCGCGGAAGTCCGCCAAGGAATCGAGCGTGTTTTTTCATACGCCGCCTGGGCGGACAAGTATGACGGCGCGGTGCACAATCCGCCATTCCGCAATATTGCGTTGGCGATGCACGAGCCGGTGGGCACCGTGGGGATTATCTGTCCCGCCGATAGGCCTTTGCTGGGCCTCTTGTCGCTGGTAATGCCTGCGATTGCCATGGGAAATACGGTGGTAGCAATTCCTTCGGAAGCTTATCCGCTCATCATTGGTGATTTGTATCAAGTGTTTGAGACGAGCGATTTACCCGGCGGCGTCGTGAACATGGTTTCCGGGCGCTGCGACGAGTTGATGAGAGTTCTGGCGGAACATAACGACGTCGACGCAATCTGGTCGTTTGCGGGCGAGGCCAGCAGCGTGGCGGCGAAGTCGCTGTCGGTGGGGAATCTCAAGCGAGTCTTCAGCGATGAAGGCCGGGCCGTCGATTGGTTCAGCATCAAACAAGGCGAAGGCCGATGGTTTCTCCACCATGCCACGCAAGTGAAGAATATCTGGGTACCCTACGGCGAATAAACGCTCGGCAACTCCTTGGTCGAACCGCGTGATACCTGGGCGCGGTCCTATGTATAATCGTGAACGGGCATAGATCCCGACTCTCGCATCCCGCCGGCGAGCGTGGCCCTCGATTTCCGGCGCACATATTCCCGATTCACCCGATAGGTTGACCCCTTGCAGGATTCACCAATTCCAGCGTCAATCGCCCAAAAACACCGGCAAGAAAGCTCTGCCTTGCTCTCGCAGGACGAAAACCTCTGGTACAAGGACGCGGTCATCTATCAACTTCATGTGCGCACGTTCTGCGACAGCAACGGGGACGGCGTCGGCGATTTTCGCGGTTTGACAAGCAAGCTCGACTACCTCCAGGAGCTTGGCATCAACGCCATCTGGCTGCTGCCTTTCTTCCCTTCGCCGCTCCGTGACGACGGCTACGACATTGCCGACTACACTTCTGTTCATCCGGCCTACGGATCACTGCAGGACTTCAAGGATTTTCTCGCCGCGGCCCACAACCGGCGCATTCGCGTGATTACCGAGATGGTGGTGAACCATACCTCCGATCAGCATCCGTGGTTTCAAGAAGCCAGGAGTTCCCGCGAGAACCCCAAACGAGATTGGTATGTTTGGAGCGACACGGACTCTCGCTACCAGGGCGTGCGGATTATTTTCATCGACACGGAGATGTCCAACTGGGCGTGGGATCCAGTTTCCAAATCGTACTACTGGCACCGCTTCTTCAGCCACCAGCCGGACCTGAATTACGACAATCCCGCGGTTCGCGAAGCGATATGGGAAGTGATGAAGTTCTGGCTCGACATTGGCGTAGATGGCTTCCGTCTCGACGCGGTTCCTTATCTCATCGAGCGCGACGGCACTTCCTGCGAAAACTTGCCGGAGACTCACGAGATCATTCGTGATCTTCGCAGGCGCATCGACGCTGCGTATGCGGGCAAGATGTTGCTGGCGGAGGCGAATCAACGGCCGGCTGATGTTCGCTCCTATTTCGGAAATGGCGACGAGTTTCACATGGCGTTCCATTTTCCGCTGATGCCGCGGATGTTCTTGGCCGTGAAACTGGAAGACCGCAAGCCAATCATCGAGATCCTGGAGCAGACCCCGCAAATTCCAGACACTTGCCAGTGGTGCATCTTCTTGCGCAACCACGACGAATTGACGCTCGAGACGGTCACCGATATCGAGCGCGACTATATGTATGACGAGTACGCGGTAGATAAGGCCATGCGCATCAATCTGGGCATTCGCCGCCGCCTCGCGCCCATGATGGAGAACGATCGCCGTCGCGTGGAGCTCCTGACGGGCCTGCTCCTCTCCATGCCGGGAACCCCCATCATTTATTACGGCGACGAAATCGGGATGGGCGACAACGTTTACCTGGGTGACCGAAACGGAGTGCGCACGCCGATGCAGTGGAACGGCGGATGGAATGCCGGGTTTTCTTCAGCGGACCCGGAACGGCTTTACTCACCGTTGATCTCAAATCCCGTGTATGGCTACCAGGCGATTAACGTGGACTCGCAAAGGCGATCAGCGCATTCCCTGTTGTCGTGGACGAAATCGGTGATTCAGACACGAAACACTTTCCGCGTGTTCAGCCGCGGCTCGATTGAGTTCCTCGATCCTTCAAACCACCGCGTGCTCGCCTACGTGCGCTGTCTCGGCGAAGAGAAAGTGCTGGTGGTGAACAACCTTTCCAGTTCGGCGCAGGCTGTCGAGCTGAATTTGCAGGCATACAAGAAGCACATTCCGATCGAGATGTTCGGCAGCAACTTGTTTCCCCGCATCGGGGACCCGCCGTACTTGCTGACTTTGGGTCCCTACCAGTTTTACTGGTTCCGTCTTCGTCGAATTTGATTTTGTGGATTGATGCCGCCCGGACTTGTCCGGATTGCACGCCGCGTACCGAGGAGCACACAGCAATTGGCTGAAGAAAGTTTTCTCGCGGACGATTTTCTTCGCCAACTGATGAGTGTCGGCGAGGTCGATCTGCTCGTGGGTGTCCCCACCTACAATAACGCGTCGACACTCGGGCAGACGCTGTACAGCGTCGAGGAAACCCTTCGTCATAATTTCGTTCGCCAACGAGCGGTCATCTTGAATGTAGACGGCGGGTCCGCGGACGAGACTCGGCAACTGTTTCTACAAAGCGGCGAGGGAAGAGACGCCAACCACAACAAAGGTCTGACGTCGCTACGCACGACCCACCGCATTTCCTGCGAGTACGGCAAGGCGCCGTCGCAAGGCTTAGCGTTGCATAACATTGTGGCCGCCGCCGATCTGCTGCGCGCAAAAGCGTGTGCCGTTATTTCACCCACCACTACTAATTTGACGCCGTCCTGGGTGGTGAACTTGCTGCGGCCGGTGTACAGCGAAAGCTTGGATTTTGTTGCTCCTCTGTATGCGCGCACCAGATTTCAGGGTTTGCTGGTCCGCGATCTGCTCTATCCCATGAGCCGGGCTATTTTCGGGCAGCGTATCCGCGAGATTTACTGCGAGGAATGGGGATTCTCCGGCCGGTTGGCGAGCCAGTGTTTAGAGAAGGACGTATGGCGCGAAGAAGCGGTTCGCGCGAGGCCCGAAGCTTGGATGGCCATCACGGCGATCGGCGTAGGGCTGAAGTGCGGCCAATCTTTTTTGGGACCCAAAATCGCGCCCCCAACGGGAACGGACATCGTTGAGATTATTCGCCAAACCGTTGGCAGCTTTTTCTGGTGTATGGAAACAAATCAGGCGCAGTGGTTGATCCGCTCGAATTCGCAAGCGGTCCCAACTTTCGGCCCCGACCACGAGTTATCGTTGGACGGCATCCCGCCGAGCCAGGAGAAAATCTTCGAGCTGTTTCGCAGCGGCGTCAGCGAATTGGAGCCGATTCTCGGCTCGATTCTCTCGCAGGACACGCACGCGCAAATCAAGGCCATTGCCCGGAGCGATCGATCTCAGTTTCATTTTCTGACCGAGTTGTGGGTGAAGACTCTTTACGAGTTTGCGGCGTCCTATCATCATGCGGTACTCAACCGCGACCATCTTGTGCAGGCCTTGGTACCGCTGTATCGCGGCCGGCTCTGCTCCATTCTGCTCGAACACGCCGATTCTTCGGCGGATGCGATGGAAACGCAATCGGAGGCGGTGTGCAAGGAATTCGAACGTCAAAAACCGTATTTGGTCGAAAGATGGACAGTGAATCGTTGAGGTGCAGCCATGAAGGAAGTAATTATTCAGGGACTCAGCCAGGCCTACGCCAATCTGGTGCGCATGTTTGCCGAATTCTTGCCCCGGCTGTTGGTCATGCTGGTGATCGTCATCGTCGGGTTTCTCGTGGCATACGTGTTGAAGATGATTTTGCGTGCCGTGCTCCATGTCACCAGACTCGATCGGTTGTCGGAAGAAGCCGGGGCTTCGCGCTTCCTGCGCATGGCAGCGCTTCCCTCCATGACGGAACTGCTGAGCCGCTCGCTGTTTTGGGTGACGTGGCTGGGATTTATCTTGATCGGGATCAGCGTGCTGGGAGTTGCGGGCCTTCAGGAGCAGATTTCGAGATTGTTCTTACTGCTGCCGGCGATATTCATAGCCATCTTGATTCTGTTCGTTGGGCTTGTGACCGCTAATTTCCTCTCCCGCGCGGCCCTTCTCGCCGCGGTGAATGCCGGCTACGCCTCTCCAAAATTGCTGAGCTGGTCGATCCGATTTGTCATTTGGGCTCTGGCTGTTTCCATGGCGCTCGAACAGGTCGGCGTCGCGCGGCAAACCGTGCTCGCGGCGTTCTCCATTGTGTTTGGAGCTCTCATGTTCGGACTCGCAATCGCCTTTGGCCTGGGTGGGAGGGAACTGGCACGTGAGTTCCTGGAACGAAACCTGCGTGACAAGAAAAAGGAAAAGTACGAGGAACCCCAGCCCTTGTAAACGGCTGGGGCAGCCTGATTGCGCGCGGGGACTCTCGGCGTTCCTCAATCCCCGTTCGGCTGATCTGGTCGGCGCTTCCTAACCATCAAATGGAGATTGTGGTCTCTGAAGGAGGCGGCAGCTGACGGCGGATCGACCTCCGCTGTCAGATTCGCTGCGAGAAAGATTTCTCGTCCGCCCTGTCTTGCCAGCTCTGAGGAATCCCGTCCATTGCTGGATTCCTTTGCGTGCACGAGTACGCGCGTTGCCCGAACCACAATTTGCAGGCCCTCGCCGCAAGCGTCCGGAATGCAAGCGGTGAGTGTCACCCAACTTCCAGACTCCCGAACCTGTGCGCCGGAGCGAACAATCTCCGATTCCGCGCGTAGCCAGTTAGTGCCCTCATTCCCAGGCTCGCGTCCTGATTGCTCGAACAGGAGGTACGCTCGTTCACGGATTTTTCCGTAAATCGCTTGCTCCAGTTCTTCCGCCTCGCGTCCGCTGATGAAACTCGGAGTTTCCGAAGCCAGTTTGGGTCGCGAGCTAAACGCCGTTCTAGTTGCGGGCACTTAGCACCTCGACGCACGACTTCCCTGTACGCGTGCCAGCGACGTTGCCCGCGTTGCGATAGGTGGCCTGCGACTCTTAGTCGCTTTCGTGCCCCTTGGGTAGTTGTGTCTTGATGTCATACTTCTGATTCGCTCGCACTTCGATTTCCGTGTCGAACGCCTGATATCCCGGCAAGGTGATCTTGATGCGGTGCTTGCCTGGGCTAAGCAGCATGGCCCGGCCCGCGCCTCCAAATTCGTGCGCGTGTCCCGCAAACTGGTCGTCCACAAAAACCGCTGCCCGATCCGGATCAATCGCGAGCTTAACCTCTGCGCTCACCGTAGGGTATTGCGCGCCTGGATCCTTCGCCAGCGAGATGCGCAGGGTCTGCACCGCATCCGGTTCGACGGTGATCTTCTCCTCCACCGACTGGTAACCCGCCTCGCGCACCGATATCTCATGCTCGCCAGGCAACAGCAGCAACTTCTTCGACCCCTTCAATTCGTTCACGTAGCCTACATACTTACCGTCCACCCACACGCCTGCCGTTTTCGCTGCTCCGTTCTCCGGCTGGAAGCGAACCTCTCCGAGTATCTTGCTATTCCGCGCCGCAACTAGCAGTGCCGCGGCGCACAACAATGCCAGAAACACTCCTGCTTTTCGCACTTGCGAAATTCTTGCATGCATACGAAGCCCCCGCTCTCTCAAGATTTGGCCCGTTGAAGCCGTAAGATGCAGGAGTTCAACCAACTGGACACACGTTAGACACGGCCTAACTTATTGTAAACAGGAGAGATAGAATTCGTGCGGATGTAAGGCTTGGTACTAAAACGTATAAATCTTACGCGCTTTTGCGAATTATCCCGTAACTCTCGGTCGCTCCTCCGCGGCTGTCGCGCGTAAGTGCCCGTCACGCGCGGGTCCTGAAGAATCTCTCACGACAAATTCAGGCTCGATGGCGATTTCCGGTTCGTAGTTTCCGCGCTTCTCGATGCGTTCGATCACCGTTTGCGCTGCAATCTGCCCCATTCTCAACAAAGGCTGCCGCACCGTGGTCAGAGACGGATTCGCAAAGGCCGCCCCTGGAATGTCGTCGAATCCCACCACCGACACGTCTTCCGGGACACGTAAACCCGCCTCGCGGAACGCCCAAATTGCTCCAATCGCGGAAATATCGTTGTACGCGAACACCGCGGTGAACGGCAGCTTCCGCTCCAGCAGTTGCTTGCCTACCGGGTAACCGATCACCGGTGTCGAATCCGTGCCCTCGATTTGCACGGTCAGTTCCGGGCGAATGCGTACGCCAAGCTCTTCTGCAACCTCCACAATCGCGTCCCAACGCACGATGGAATCAGAACTGAAGGGTTGACCCTTCAAGAAGGCGATCTCTTCGTGGCCGAGATTTTGCAAGTGCTGCAAAGCCATCCTCGCCGCGCGCTTGTGATCCAGCGCGATGTTCGTTACGCCCGCCACCCGTTGATGGCCCGCCACGGCTACCGTTGGCAGCGCGGGCTGTTCCGTGATGGAGGTATCCACCGTGATGAAGCCCTCCACACCACGCGACTGCAGCATCTGCGAATACGTTTGCAATAGTTTCTTGTCGTGCCGATGAATCACGGTCAGGAAAAAGAAATTGTGCTGCCGCAGGTGCTGCTCGATTCCACTAATGATCATCGAGCCGTATGCATCACCAATCTCTTCTGCGATAACGCCGATGGTATATGTGCGCTGCAGGCGTAGGGAGCGCGCGAAAAAATTCGGCCGGTAATTTAGCTCGCGCGCCGCCTCCAGGATTCGTTGCTTGGTGTGTTCCGGAATAGACCGCGCCGCCGCCGAATTATTCAGCGCCGCGGAAACCGTTCCCGGCGTCAGGTGCAGATGCTCCGCAATGGTCTTCAGGGTGGCGCGTTCCGGTTTACGGACTCCCGGCTTCGCCTTGCTCGGAGTCTTCATTGGCATTGGCGGCGCCTCGACATCACCTCGGTACCACTTCTTTTTTCCAGGCTACGCGGCCGTCTTTTACCTATTTCCCGCCGAATCAACGTCATGCGGGCTTCTGCCGTATCCGAGCATCCCAACGTTTCCCCCTGATTATGACGCGATCGAGCAACGCATGCCGAACCACCCGCGGAAGCGGGTCCTTTAGGTGCGGCGTAGAATAACATTATTTTTCTACAGAATATCAATATTTTTGCTTGACAACGCCCTCTGAGCCGGGCTATATCTCCCCGCCAGTGGTACAGGTATTTGCGTCCAGTGGTGGTTTAGGGGTTTGGGTCCTGCGGTAATCGTGATTACTTGACATTGAAAACGGGGTGTGGAGGCGAACGATGGAATTCCTTATTTCCTTGTCTTCCCGAGTGGGTACTTTTGCTGTAAATCGGTTCCGGCTATCATATGCATTACTTCTTTGCGTGCTCGTCCTTACTCTGTCAAGCCAAGCATTTGGTCAAAATGCGACCGTCGTCGGGACTGTAACGGATCCGAGCGGAGCCGCTGTTGCCAATGCAACTGTTACCATCACTCACAACGAAACCGGTAAGGTTTACCACCTCACCAGCAACACTGACGGTCAGTATGTGGCCCCCGACCTTCCTATTGGACACTACAACATCAAGGTGGAAGCCTCGGGATTCAAGGCCGCAGAGCAAAAGGGCGTCGTCCTGCAGGTTGGCGACCGTACTCGTTTGGACTATCAAATGTCCATGGGCGGGGCCAGCGAGACCATAACTGTAGAAGCCAATGCCGTGCAGGTGCAAACCGATTCCGGTGAGGTCAGCAACGTCATCACCGACCAGCAGGTGGCGCAACTTGCGGTGAACGGGCGCAGCATTTACCAGCTTGCTCAACTGACGCCTGGCGCATCGAGCCAGATCAACGGTTACGTCAACACGCCGGTCGGCGGAGACTCCAACGTGGAATTTAATGGCATGCGCCAGAATCACAACATTTATTTGTTGGATGGCGGCGAGGATGATGACCGCGGCGGCGCGGGCGGCATGAGCATTGCCCCCTCCACCGACGCGATCGCGGAATTTCGCGCCCTAACCTCAAACTACAGCGCCGACTACGGTCTCTCTTCCGCCGCGACGATGACCATGGTGCTCAAGTCCGGGACCAGCACCCTGCACGCTTCGGCCTGGGAGTTCAACCGCAACGACTCTCTTGATGCCCGTGGTTTCTTCAACCCGGCCCCCAACAAGATTGCCAAACTGAGACTAAACGTCTTCGGCTTCAACGTCGGCGGCCCGGTGACCTTCGGCAAGTTGTACAACCCCGACAAGAAGAGGACCTTCTTCTTCTACAACATGGAATGGCGCAGGCTGATCCAAGGGAACACCAACAATGGACAACCAGTGCCTATCCCAGGCACCTACGGCGGGGATTTTACTGGGTTCGTGCCAACAGATGCGAAGGACGTTAACGGCAACCCGATTCCTAATTCCGGCTTGCACGCACCTTGCGCAAATCAAATCTCGCCAGCTCAGCAAGCGGCTTTTGCTAGTGCTGGTCAGGCACTTAGCACCCCAGATGCGAGCGGCTCGTGCACGACGAATACGAAGGCGACGGCAGCGCAGAATCCCGTTTTCGCGCCTTTCAATGCCAACAAGCTTCCATTCGTAGACGGGAACGCTGGGGCCTTGGTAAACGCTGGCATTTTCCCGGCACCGACGAGCGGGAACAAGTTTTTCGGTAGCGTTAGCACGCCTACGAATTTGAAGGAAGAGGTCGTCCGCATCGATCACAACTTCACCAGCAAGTTCTCCATATTCGGCCACTTCGTCGCTGAGCAGGTCACGCAGGGCTACGCGATCAGCCAGTGGAGCGGTGCTAACGTTCCGACCGTCGGCGACACCTTCGGCAATCCGTCCTACAGCGGCGTCATCCACGCGACGTATAGCATCAGCCCAACTCTTCTTAACGAGGTCGCGTTCAATTACAACGGTAACCGCATCAATATCATTCCGATTCCGGGCGCGGGTTTGAAAAGCTTGGCGCTTCCCAGTGGATACAACTCGACCAATTCGAGACTGTTCACAGGGCCAAACAATTCGAACCGCATACCCAATATTGACCTGAAGGGGTCCACCGGCACGCAGTTCGAGATTTCCAGTTGGCCGTGGAGAAACAAAGCCGACGACTACCAGATTCGCGACGATCTCTCTTGGACCAAGGGAGCCCACCAGCTCAAGTTCGGATTTAGCTGGGCGATCTACAAGAAGGTTCAGGATCTGTTCGGTCAGACGCAAGGTGGATTCAACTTTGACGGGACCTTTACTGGTAACGACTTCGCCGACCTCCTCCTTGGAGATGCCAAGTCGTACCAGGAACTAGCTGTACAGGACCATGGCTTGTGGAACAACGTTTCATGGGCCTCATACGTCCAGGACAACTGGCGCGTAAATCGCCGGCTGACTGTCAACCTCGGCTTGCGCTGGGACGGTGTGCCGCACACCTACGAAGCCAACAACCGCATGGGCAACTTCTATCCCTCGCTCTATGATCCAGCCAAGAAGGCGTTGCTCAATCCCGACGGCACGATCAACCCTGCCAGCCCGGGTCTGGGGACCAGCCCGAACCCGATTCTCGCGGGCGTTCCGCTCTACCTGAACGGGATCGGTATTCCTGGGCAGAACGGTATACCAAAGGGGTTGGTTGACAATCACTGGGCTGCGTTCGGTCCGCGTATCGGATTCGCCTACGACGTCACCGGCAGCGGCAAGACCGTCGTCCGCGGCGGTTTCGGCATCATGTACGAACGGATTCAGGGCAACGACATGTACGATGCCGGCCCGAACATTCCGTTCAGCTTGCAGGTTAATACTCCAGGGCCGGTCGAACTGGACAATCCCAGTCTCTCCCTATCCACCGGTTCGAAGGCTACTCTGCCGATCAACCCGGCGAGCATCACCGGCTTGAACAGAAGCGCATACAAACTGCCCACCAGTTACCAGTGGAGCCTTGGCGTACAGCACTCACTGAGTGCGAAGACCGTCGTGTCCGTGGCCTATGTGGGCAATACCAACCGCTTCCAGGACGACCGCACGGAATACAATCTGCCCACTCAGTCGGCTCTGATTCCCATCATCAACGGTGTGGGTGGAGCGAACTACAACACCGCGGCGGGTTTGCCCTTTCCCGGCTTCCATTCCATCCGTCTTTCGACCAACGAAGCCAACTCCCATTACCACGGGTTGCAGTTCGACGTAAACTCGCAAGTCGGTCGCGATCTCTACCTGCGCGCCTTCTATACGTACTCGAAGACAATCGATCCGGGCGCCGGCAGCAACGGCGGCCAGGATTTGCAAAACACTTCGAACCCCTACCTGGGCTGGAAGTATGACGTCGGCCCGGGCGGCTACGATCGCACGCACGTTGCCGTGGTCAACTTCATTTACGACCTCCCGATCTTCCGCGGGAATCAGAGCAGGCTCCTGAAAACGACCCTTGGCGGCTGGGAAGTCTCCGGCATCGTCACAATGGAGTCAGGCATACCAATCAACATCGGTCTCAGCGGAGCTCAGGGCGGCAACGCCTTGCCGAACGCGAGCAACCGTCCTAACCTCGTCGGCAAGATCTCGTATCCGAGCACGGTCGGGGCTGGGAACCAGGTCATCCAATACCTCGATCCGTCCGCCTTTGCGCTGCCGGCAGTCGGTTCCTTTGGCAATCTGGGTCACAACGCCGTGCGTGGTCCTGGCCGCGACAACTGGAACCTCTCGCTGTTCAAGAGCTTCGTCTTCAGTGAAACTCGCGGCAGCCGACTGGAATTCCGCGTGGAAACCTTCAACACGTGGAATCACACCCAGTTCAACCAAGTCAGCAACAATCTCGGCTCCAGCAACTTCGGCCAGTACACGTCGGCCTTCGACCCGCGGATTTTGCAGCTCGCGTTGAAGGCGTACTTCTAACGAACTGTTTCCGGCCTAGCACCGCAGGGCCGCTTGTTTTACAGCCGCGGAGGAGCGGGTTTCTTACCTGCTCCTCCGCGTTTCGCTTCAGAAACCTGCACTCGCGGCGAAAGGGCGATACACTGACCTGAGCCCTTTCCCGATTGCCAGTATGCGTCAGCTAACGCAACACGCGCTGCTCCGGATTCTGCACTATCTAAACCCCATACTGTTTTGTCTCCTCCTGTCGCCTCTTCCCGCTTTCTGTCAGGACAGCGGCAGTGAGGACACCATGCGCCGCGGCGACCGGGCGGAACTATCCGTAACTGTTCGCGACAGCTCCGGAGAGCCTATTTCCGCACCCGCAACCGTAAAGCTGTACCAAGACGGAATCCTCGTGGACCAGAAAGCAGCCTCACATGGGCGCGCGTTCTTCGTCCCACGAACGCTGGGCAATTTTGGCCTCATTGCAGAAGCGACCGGATACAAGGCCGGACAAAAGGACTTAACGCTGAACGTAGCCGTGAAGACCGAGGTCGACGTCTACCTCCAGTCGTCCTCGAACGATACCGTTGGGGTCCCCGGCAAGCCGCTGCTTGCTCCCAAGGCCAAGGAAGCCTTCGACAAAGGGCTGCAAGCAATAAACGACAACAAGCTGGCTGACGCTGAGAAATACGTCGGCGAAGCGATGAAGCTCGCCCCCGGACATCCGGACGTGCTGTTTGTGCAAGGCGTGCTGTACCTCCGTCGGCACAACTGGGCGGAAGCACAAACCGCCTTGGAAAAGGCCACTCAGCTCGATCAAGGTAACCCTCGCGCGTTTGCCGCGCTGGGCATGGCGTTTACCAATCAGGGAAAATATGAAGAGGCCATACCCCCGCTTGAGAAATCGCTGCAGTTGCAACCTGCTGGGTGGGAGACGCAGTGGACGCTGGCCAAAGCGTATTACCATCATCAACAGTACGGCGAGGCGCTGAAAGCATCCCAGCAAGCCCTGGCTGAGTCGAACGGCAAGGCGCCAGAAATCGAGCTTCTTGTTGCCCAGTCGCTCACCGCGGTCGGGCAATATGAAGACTCCGCGAAGGCTCTGCGTGAATTTCTGAAAAATCACGGTGATCGCCCTGAAGCTGCTACCGCGCGGCGCTGGCTGGAGGGCCTGGCGAAGAACGGGAAGATTCGATGAGAATAGCACCCGCCTCGCCGCCGCGTTCTTTCGCGACTGGCGCCACAGCAACTCAGAAAGGATAGACTGGCTCTGTCGCCTTCACGTTTGCCCTCTATGAACAACTGGAAGCTAGGCTGCTTCGCCTTCGCATTGTTCTCAACCGTCCTGGCCAATGCCCAGGCACCAACTCCTTCCGAAGCGCAAGCCCTCGAACAACAGGGCAAACTCCCCGAAGCGGAAAAATCTTGGCGGCAGGTCACGCAAGCCAACCCACAGGATGCGTCCGCATTCGCGAGCTTAGGTCTGGTCCTCTCCAAGCAAGGAAAGTACGATCAAGCCGTTCCCGCGTACAGAAAAGCGATGGCGCTCAATCCCAAGCTGCCGGGAATTCAGCTGAATTGGGGACTTGCGGAATTCAAGCAAGAGCATTTCGAGGCGGCTGTCGCTCCCCTCAGCGCCGCGCTGGCGGCTGACCCGCAAAACGTCCAGGTGCTCACGTTGCTGGGCCTAAGCTGCTATGGCGCAAAACGGTTCGCCGAAGCCGCGAAGTATCTCGAATTACCCGCCAAGTCCGATCCAAAAAATATAGAACTGCACCGCGTGTTGGCGCAAAGCTGCCTGTCGGCGAAACAATACTCCTGCGCGCTGGCCGAGTTCCGTCAGATTCTCGAGCAAGATCCAAATTCCGCGGCTGCACACATGCTCAGCGGAGAGGCGCTGGACGGCCTGGGCAGAACCGTCGAAGCCATACCGGAATTTCAAGCTGCCGCCAAGGCCGCCCCGCGGGAACCTAACGTCAATTTCGGTCTTGGGTATCTTTACTGGAAGCAGCACAAGTACGACGAAGCCAAGGCCGCCTTCGAAGCCGAACTGAGCATCGACGCAACACATGCACAAGCGCTGGCCTATCTGGGCGATATCGAGCTGAAGAAGAATGCTCCCGAAAAAGCGCTTCCTCTGCTCAATAAGGCCACCCAGTTGCGAGACGACATTCGCATAGCCTACGTGGACATCGGCGCAATCCTTTCCGATCAGAAAAAATACCCGGAAGCCCTTGCCGCGCTCCAGCGCGCGGAAAGACTCGATCCCGCGCAGCCCGACGCCCATTACCGCCTTGCGCGTTTGTACCGTGCCATGGGAAATTCCGCGGCGGCCCAGCGGGAGTTCGCCAAGGTCAGCGAACTGCAGGAGAAAGCCGAAGACATGGCTCCGAAAATGTCCGGTTCCCCGCCTTCCTCACCGAAATAGAGGCCTACTCTGCTGTCATTCTCCCGAAGCAGTATTCCGTTACGTTAGAATGGACTTATGCCCGGGCACTCCGTGAGGCTTTTCCTGGTTCGCATCTTCGCTTTCATTTTCATCTTGCTGACACCTAAGCTCGGTTTCTCGCAAGCCGCCGGCCCTCAGCGCGTCCCAATTCCTCCGCCAGCGGCCAAGGCTAAGCCCAAAGCAGACCGGAGCGTGCTCCCGCCGGTTCCCGCGTTCAAAGATATCGCCAGGGAACTCGGCGTCACCGCCTCCCACATTGCTGCCCCCGAAGCCCGTTATGTCCTTGATTCCATAAGCGGCGGCGCAGGGGTTTTCGATTGCGACGACGACGGCAGGCTCGACATCGTCCTTGCCAACGGCTCCACGGTCGAACGCTTGCTCAAGGGCGGCGATCCCATGCTCACCCTCTATCACCAGGAACCAGACGGCACTTTCAAGGACATCACCGCCGCAGCCGGGTTGACCCGCAAGGGCTGGGGTATGGGCGTTGCCGTCGCCGACTACGACAACGACGGCAAGCTCGATCTATTCGTCACCGGCTACACTGGCAGCGTCCTCTACCACAATCTCGGCAACTGCAAATTTGAAGACGTGACCGACAAAGCCGGCGTCCGCGGCAGCGGCTTCATGACTGGCGCCGCTTGGGGCGACTTCGATCGCGACGGCTACGTCGACCTGTTCGTCTCCCGCTACGCGCACCTCGACCTCAACAATCTCCCGCAGTTCGGCAGCAACAAATTCTGCCGCTACAAAGGCATTCTCGTGCAGTGCGGTCCCTGGGGCCTCGAAGGCGAAACCCATTTTCTTTACCACAATCGCGGAGACGGCACCTTCGAGGAAATCTCCGTCAAAGCCGGTGTCCACAATGACATCGGCTATTACGGCCTCGGCGTTATGTGGGTCGATTACGACGATGATGGCTGGCCCGATCTCCTCGTCGCCAACGATTCCGTTCCCAACTACCTCTACCACAACAATCACAACAGCACCTTCACCGACGTCGGCATGCTCACCGGCGTGGCCCTCAGCGGCGAAGGCATGCAGCTCGGCAATATGGGCGTCGACTGGGGTGACTACGACCATAGCGGCCGTCTCAGCTTCTTTGTCACCCACTTCGAGGACCAGCCCAATTCGCTCTATCGCAACATGGGGACGAAAGGTTTTGACGACGTGAGCTGGACCTCTGGCGTTGGCCGGCCCAGCTATCCCTACGTCGGTTGGGGCACCGCCTTTTTCGATATGGACAACGACACCTGGCTCGACATCTTCGTCGCCAACGGCCACGTCTATCCTCAGATCGACACGATCGACGTCGGCGCGCGCTATAAACAGCCCATGCTGCTGCACCGCAACAATCGCGACGGCACCTTCGACGAGGTTTCCGAGGACGCCGGCCTGCAAGCCATGCCGCTGAAGTCGCGCCGCGGCACAGCTTCCGGTGACATCTTCAACACAGGCAATATCGACATTGTCGTGCTCAACGTCGGCGAGCCGCCCTCCGTTCTCCTGAACACCAATCGCACCCCATACCACCGCGTGCTCTTCAAGCTGATTGGCACAAAAAGCAATCGCGCAGCCATTGGTGCGCGTGTCACCATCCGCGCCGCGGGCGTCAAGCAGTTTAACGAAGTGCGCGGCGGCAGCAGCTACCTCTCACAAAATGATTTACGTTTGCACTTCGGCCTGGGCACCGCCACAAGAATGGAATCCGTGGAAATCCGCTGGCCCAACGGCGCGACCGAGACTCTGCAAAATATTCCCGCCGACGCCATCTACACCATCGTCGAAGGCTCCGGCATCCGCGGCTCAAGGCCTCTACCGCCGCCTGGCGCCGCAGCTACCCCCGCTGGCGTCCGCTAGGCGGCATCACGCCCATGCCTTCTCTCTTGCGTAGAATAACGATTTTATACTATAGTTTTGCTCATAAAAGCCGGGGCGATTCCTGCCAGAAACGGCCTTTCTGCCGTACCAGTCGAGGAGTCCTTTATGAATAAGCGTATGAATAAGCGGCTCGCACTTGCCTGCGTTCTAGCGCTTTCGTTCGTTTCGTTCAACTCCAGCGTCCGAGCCAACGACGACATCCCCAAAGCTGCCTGGAAGCGCCCCATCGGCGCGCCCCTCGAAAATCCTGGCACGAAAAAGCCTGCGCTCGACGGCAACCATATCGACAATGGCTTTTGGCAAGGCGCGCCCGTCGGCGGCTTCGGTGCCGGCACTTTCTCGCGCACCTATCGTGGCGACTTCGCCCGCTGGCACATGAAAGCCGGCGTCCACAAATACCAGACCGTCTGGGCCAACCAGTTTGCGATGTTTCAAAAACCCGAAGGTGACGCCGATGGCGTCGCCAAAGTTCTCACTGCCGCTCATCCCCCTGATCATTCGCTGAGCTCCTGGGATTGGGACTATCCGGTCGGCGCCGGTGATTACTACGCTCTCTACCCGAAGTCCTGGTTCGATTATCGCTGGGAAAAATTTCCCGCGCACGTGACCGTCGAGCAGTTTTCGCCGATTCTTCCCGACAATTACAAGGAAACCAGCTATCCCGTCGCCGTCTACCGCTGGCATGCCGAAAATCCCACCAAGCATCGCGTCACCGTTTCCGTTTTGCTCTCGTGGGAAAATATGCTCGGCTGGTTTCGCACCTTCGGCCGCGATTTGCAAGGCAGAATCAACGACGGCAATCACAATGTCTTCCGCGCCGAGCCATTTCCTCGCCCCCTGAAAAATTCGACCGAGGTCGCCGGCTCTGCGGGCTCGATGAAAGGCATCATTTTCGATCGCAATCATGTCGGTCCGGTGCACGATCAATGGGACGGTCAATTCGTGATCGCTGCGCTCGAGTCTTCGGGTGTCGAAATCACCTACCAAACCACCTTCGCCCCCGACCGCGACGGCAAAGAAATCTGGGCGCCCTTTTCAAAGGACGGCAAACTCGCCAACAGCAACGATGCCTGGACCAGTAGCGGCGAAGATCTCGCCGGAGCCCTCGCCGTCCGCTTCACTCTCGAACCGGGCGAAACGCGCATCATTCCCATGGTTATCGCTTGGGATCTGCCCGTCGTTGAATTCGGTTCCGGGCGCAAATGGCATCGCCGCTACACCGATTTTTACGGCGCGACCGGCGTCGCTGCATGGGCCATCGCCCGCGACGGCCTCGCAAATGCCTCCTCCTGGAGCGCGGCCATCGACGCCTGGCAAGCGCCCTACGTCAATGACGAGAGCAAGCCGCTCTGGTATCGCGGCATGCTCTTCAACGAGCTCTATCCACTCGCCGATCTCGGCTCCTTTTGGGGCCGCCCCGTAGGCTCCAATCCGAAAACGCCCGCCGTCTACTCCTTCATGGAGTGCTACGACTATCCCTATTACGAAACGCTTGACGTCCGTTTCTACGGCTCCATGCCGCTGCTGAAATTCTGGCCGGACCTCGAAAAAAACGTCATGCGCGAATTCGCCGCCACCGTCCCGCAGGAAGCCGGCGAAAAAATGGAATGGATCTGGAAAACCGTCCATTCCGGCCAGCTCAGCTTCCGCATCCGCAAAGCCAAAGGCGCCGTTCCCCACGATCTCGGCGTGCCCGACGAAGATCCCTTCAAGCAAATCAATCAATTCAGTTGGCAAGACACCAACGGGTGGAAAGACTTGAATCCCAAATTCGTCTTGATGGTTTATCGCGACTTCGTCTTCACCGGCCGCAAAGACACGGAATTCTTGCGCGACACTTGGCCCGCCGTGCAGGAGTCGCTCGAGTATTTGCGCAAATACGATCACGACGGCGACGGCCTGCCCGAAAACGAAGGCTATCCCGATCAAACCTACGACGAGTGGGTCGTTCGCGGCGAAAGCGCTTATTCGGGCAGCCTTTTTCTCGGCGCCGTGCGCGCAGCTGAAGAAATTGCCAAGCAACTCGGCGATTCCGCCGCCCTCACCAAATACCACGCCCTTTTCGCGAAAGCGCAAGCCAGCTACGTCAGCAAGTTGTGGAACAAGGAATATTTTCGCTACGATACGTCCAGCGAGTACCGCGACAACATCCAAGCCGACCAGCTCGCCGGGCAGTGGTACGCCAATATGACTGGTCTCGGTGACTTGGTTCCCCGCGAAATGCGGCGCAGCGCCCTGCACAAGATTTTCGATTACAACGTCATGAAGTTTTCCGGTGGCACGATGGGCGCCGTCAACGGCATCGCGCCCGACGGCTCTCTTGTAAAAACCAATGAGCAGGTCCAGGAAGTCTGGACCGGCACCACCTTCGGCCTGGCCGCGCTCATGCTTAGCGAAGGAATGAAGGAAGAAGCCTACAAAACCGCCTGGGGCATCTACCACACCAGCTATGAAACCAAAGGCTATTGGTTTCGCACTCCCGAAGCCTGGGACATTACCGGCAACTACCGCGCTTCCATGTACATGCGTCCCGCCGCTATCTGGGCCATGGAAATGACCGAACCCCCGAAATAAGCCCGTCGAGACTTCCGTGCACCGCGTTGATGCGTCAGCAAAAAAAGATATCGGCACCGCTTTTCTCTTGACTCTTTTTCGATTTTGGGTATAATACCGCTTGGGCAAACACGCGCTCGCGGACCCAAACCAGCTAAATCCCTTTAAAATAAACTCTTACAAGAAGCTCCACTATGCGCGTGCATGCGCACCTTCGGAACTTGTACCCGAACTCGTTGGGATCTACGTACTAACTCCTTTGCAATGAACAGTTACATTGAATATGCCCGTAACTCCTTTAGAATGCGCAGTTACAGAAACAGGGGGGAGGGGGCCTACCGCGGCAAACGCAGCCGCGCTTCGCACCCGCGGCTTCCGCGACGATTGTCGAGGGTCAGCGTCCCGCCGTGCGCCTCTGCGATCTGTCGGCTTAGCGCCAACCCGATACCGGTACCCCCGGGTTTCGTGGTAAAGAAAGGAACGAATACGTTGGCCGTATTCTGGATGCCGGGACCGTCGTCCAGCACCCACACTTCCAGTTGCGAATCCAGGCTCGACCATCCCACGCTCGCCTGCGTGCCGCATTCCAGCACCGCGTCGGCGGCGTTGTGCACCAAATTGATGAGCAGTTGCTCCAACTGGTCGGCATCGCCGGAGATCATCACTTCCGGGCCCACTTGGATTTTCACCTTCACGCGCGTTTCCAGCATCGCCACGCGCGAGATCCAATCTTTTACGCTGACCGGGGCAAGCTTCGGCGCGGGCAGCCGCGCCAGCCGCGAATATGCGGCCATAAAGCGAGCAAGCGCTTCCGTCCTCGAGCGAATAATGCCGAACCCCTGCTGAATATCATCCATAAGCGCGCGATTCATTTCGGGCCGCAGATCGCCTTCATTGCGGAGCGAGTTCAATCCGCTTTCCAGGCTCTGCGCCACGGACTGAATCGGCGCGAGAGAATTATTCAGCTCGTGCCCCATGACGCGAATCAGCCGCTGCCAAGCCTGGCGCTCTTCGTCGCGCAGCGCGCGGCTCAAATCGCTGAGCACCACCAGGTGATGCGGCAAGCCCGCCTGACGGAAAGATCCGCGCCGCATTCCCCAGCGTCCGGAACCGCCGGGAAACGTAAGCTCCATCGTGCGCCCCGCGTCGCCTTCGAGACACGCGCCGAGGCCCAGTTCGGCGGCGGTGAATCCCAGCAAGCGCTCGACGGGACGCGCAAGCAATCGCTCGCCCGCGCGATTCACCAAGCGCAATTTATTTTCATTATCGAAAGTAAAAATCGCCACATCGATTTCTTCCATCACCGTGCGCAGCAGGGCACCAGCTTCCAGCGCGCCGAGGCGCTGCTCGCGCAGTGTCTCGCTGAGAGAATTTACTTCGATCATCACTTCGCCCATGGCATCGTCGCGGCGGGCGCCGCGCCCGCGCACGGAAAAATCCTCTTCGCGCATGGCCGCGAGCAGATTCGACAGAGTTTGCAGGGAGAACGTCACGCGATGGCGCACGGAAATCGCGAAGCCCAGCCACAACCCGACAATCAGCAATCCCAAAGTCCAGATGGTGCGAGAGGAATAGTCCCCGGTCCACAACAGAATTAACGCAATGGCCGAGCCGGGCAGACCCGCCGCGACGGCCAGGAGCTGAATGCGTTGTTCGTAGCTGAGCGGCCTCATTCCAAGCCGTGTTTTTGCAGACGGCGGTACATCGCGCTGCGGCT